>JADHEF010000010.1_pt1 | contig 234227 bp, 209 predicted proteins | sample 8952391 | NCBI WGS metagenome assembly JADHEF01 (sample SAMN16124439, study PRJNA663245) | bioreactor sludge metagenome | isolation source: sludge (nitrite) | place: India:Bengaluru | collected 2019-02-28 | reverse complement strand
GTGCTTCACGCCAAGTCTAGCTTTGCAGGCTTGACAATGTCGCGGAGTAGGAAAAGATGCCCGCCTACGTCATCCTGCACGACCGAACGCTGCTCGAACTCGCCGCGCATCGCCCCGAGACGACGGAGGACCTCCTCGAGATTCCCGGCATCGGCCAGGCCAAGGCCGAACGCTACGGCGCAGAACTGCTCGACGTGCTGACGGAAGCGGCGCGGGGCTGAAGGTTTCCGACAGATCGTCGGCGGGTGTCCTGCGGGCGCACTATGATGATGACTTGAACATCGCGCGCTGACGGCAACCTCCGGAACCGACATGGACACCATTCATCTCTTTGACGACCACCTGCTATGGCAGTACGACGACCACATTCTTCGCATTGATGCCTGGGGCGAAAACAGCCTGCGCATCCGCGCGACCAAGGCCGCCCGGATCGAGACCGCGCAGGACTGGGCACTGCTCTCGCCCGGCCGGAGCGCACTCACATTCGAGCCGCATGAGAACGGGTACCGGGTCCGCAATGGGAAAATCAGCGCGAACATCGACTATCAGGGTCGCCTGTCCTTCTTCAACCAGCACGGGCAATGCCTGCTGGAGGAGCTTTGGCGGCAACGAGATACGGGAGAGCCGTTCTGGAGCGTTGGAACGCACAAGCCAAGGACCATCAGCGCGCTCGGTATCAGCGGGCGCGAGATCCGGCCGCTGCACGGTGAGGCTTTCGAGCTGACGGTTCGATTTGAATCCCGACCGGATGAACGGCTTTATGGCATGGGGCAGTACCAGCAACCCCACCTGAACCTGAAAGGGTGCGTACTTGAGCTAGCGCAGCGCAACTCGCAGGCAAGCGTTCCGTTTGCCTTGTCCAGCCTCGGTTACGGCTTCCTGTGGAACAATCCCGCCGTCGGCGAAGCCGCCTTTGCCAAGAACGAGACGCGCTGGTCGGCGAAGTCCACGCGGCAGATGGACTACTGGATTACCGCGGGGGACACGCCGGCCGAAATTATGCAGGCCTACGTCGCAGCCACCGGCAAACCGCCCATGATGCCCGACGAGCTGCTCGGTTTGTGGCAATGCAAGTTGCGCTATCGCAATCAGGCCGAGTTGATGGAAGTCGCGCGAGAGTACAAGCGGCGCAACATCGATCTCTCCGTCATCGTCGTCGATTTCTTCCATTGGACGAACCAGGGCGACTGGTACTTCGACCCGCGCGAATGGCCGGACCCCAAGGCGATGACCGAGGAACTGGCCACGATGGGGATCAAGCTGATGGTCTCCGTCTGGCCGACGGTGGACAGCCGGACCCGCAACTACAAGCTCATGCGTGAGAAGGGCTACCTCGTCCACACGAAGAAAGGCATCGACATCCAGTTCGATTTCCTTGGCAACACGAAGTTTTTCGATGCGACCCACCCGGAAGCGCGAGCATTCGTGTGGGAGCAGGCAAAGAAGAACTACCTCGACCTCGGCGTCGAGCTTTTCTGGCTCGACGAGGCTGAACCGGAGTACAGCGTTTACGACTTCGACAACTATCGTTACCACCTCGGAAACGTGCTTGAGGTCGGCAATATCTACCCCGCGCTCTATTCCCGGACCTTCTTCGACGGACTGCGCAGCGCGGGGAAGACCGAGGTCGTCAACCTGGTGCGTTGTGCCTGGGCGGGAAGCCAGCGCTACGGCGCGCTAGTGTGGTCCGGCGACATCCATTCGTCCTTCGACTCGATGCGCAACCAGCTGAGCGCGAGCCTGAACATGGGCCTGGCGGGCATCCCCTGGTGGACGATGGACATTGGCGGTTTTCACGGCGGCAACGTGAATGATCCCTCGTTCCACGAGCTCCTGATTCGCTGGTTCCAGTGGGCGGTGTTCACACCGATCCTGAGAATGCACGGCTACCGTGATCCGGTGATCGACCCCGACGTGCCCTATCGCGACGGCATCGCGCAATGCAATACCGGCTCCGGCAACGAGCTATGGAGCTTTGGACCGACGGTCTACGAGGTGCTGCTCAAGTATCTGCGCCTCCGCGAGAACCTCCGCCCCTATGTTCGCGAACTGATGCGCCACGCCCACGAACACGGTACGCCGCTGGTGCGCCCCATGTTCTACGAATTCCCCAATGAGGCACCCTGTTGGAATGCCGAGGATCAGTACATGTTCGGCCCCGACATTCTTGTTGCCCCGGTGCTGGCAGAGGGCCAAAGACAACGGTCGATCTACCTTCCCGCCAGCGTGTCGTGGATCGACCCGTACTCCGGCGAAGAACTCAAAGGCGGTGAAGTCGTCATCCGCGATACAGCGCTCGCTTGCATCCCCGTTTTCGTCAGAAAAGGCAGCGCGGCGATTCCAATGTTGGCGTCCATACGCCAGAGGTAATGGAGCGCGGTTTCAGCCTGCCGACAAGGCCCGACGCAGCCGCCGCATCAGCCAGCCGATCAGCGGCAGCGTCATGAACAGCTCCTCCGCCGCGTCCCAGTAATCGCGGTGGCTGGTCACCCTGCCCTCGGCATCGAAATGCAGGTGCGAGGCGCCGCGAATGATCTGTGCCCTCCCTGCACGAGTGAAATGGAACTCCCAGACGAGCATCGCCCGGTCAGCCTCGGCCAGCCGGTCGGTGACGACGAAGCGCGGATGCTCCACCTGCCGGAACATGTGCTCGAAGATGTGGCGAATCGCATCGACGCCGCGTACTTCGTTGAACGGGTCCTTGAACCACGCGTCGGCCGCGTAGAACTCGGAGAAGCGGCCGAGGCTTTGCGGCGTCAGCGTCTCGAAGAAATCGATCAGGTCGTCACGACGCATCGCGGCCTCCGGTAATGCGACGGATCAGCGGGAAATAGGCGGCGTAGGGCAGTTTCGACGCCAGCTTGAGGACGCAGGTGAAACGCTTGGGGAAGTGGATCTCGAACGCGCCCCGACCGAAGCCGTCGATGATCGCCTCCGCCGCCTGCTCCGGCTTCAGCAACGATGGCATGGCGAAGTCGTTCTTTGCCGTCAGGCGCGTGGAGACGAAACCGGGATTGATGACCCACACGCCGACACCTTTGGGCGCGAGATCGAGATGCAGGCATTCGGCGAAGTGGATCAACGCGGCCTTACCCGGTCCGTAGGCGAGCGCTTTCGGCAATCCTCGATAACCCGCGACGCTGGAGACGAAGGCGATACCGCCGCCCGGTTGCAAGTCGCCGAGCACGGCAGCGGCCAGGCGCATGGCGCCGGTGAAATTCACCGCGACGATCTGCTCGGCGCGCTCAAGGTCGAAATCCGCCGCGGTCATCGGCTTGTAGTCGCCGGCCAGATACACCACGAGATCGATCCCGCCCCAGGTTTCGATCAGCGTCGCCCGCGCAGCGGCAAGCCCGGCGGCGTCGAGGCTGTCGCACGGCAGCAGCAAAGCGCCCTCGATGCCGAGCGCCTGGAGTTTCTCCGACCGACGCGCCGACAGTGCCAGACGGGCGCCACGATCGTCGAGCGCCTGCGCCAGCGCAGCACCGATGCCGCTCGATGCGCCGACCAACCACACGCGCTTGTCGAGCCAACCATAGAGCTTCGGATTGTTCACGCTCATCGCTTGACGAAGGTGAGCGTCACTTCACCGAGCCGGAAGCCCCATTTGGACATGAACGAACGGTTGAGCATCACCTTGTCGTCCATCAGGACCATCCAGTCGTCGAAATCGACGTGGTAGATCTTGTCGTCGACCGGCAAGGCCAGCACGTAGCGCCAGCGCAGGGCGTTGCCGGCGACTTCGCCTACCGCCTCGCCGATCACGTCGTCGGCACGGCCGCGGAAGCTGCCGTCGGGCTGGAGCTTCAACGTCCATACGCGCGTCGACGTGGTGCCGTCGGACCACGTGAAGCGCTCGTCGAGCACGCCGGTATCGCCGTCCCAACGCGCGTCGATGACCACGCGGAATCGCTTTTTCACTTCGCCGGATCGACCCTGGAACATGCCCCAGGCGTCCAGCGTGCCGTTGAGGTAGGTCTTCAGGTCGAGCACCGGGGTTTCGGCGCGATACTGCTCGACCCCGGTTGACGCGCACGCCGTCAGACCAAGAGAGAAAACGGCAGCACAGAGCAGTTTCATGAACGAACCTCCAGAGAATCCAGCACATTGCGCCAGCGCCACAACAGCACGGACGCCAGCAATTTGAAGCCGAGCGGCAACAAGGCATAGACCAGGCTCAGGGCAAGCAACCCATCGGCGCTTTCCGTTCCCGGCTGGTACGAGAACAGCGCCAGGAGCGGCAAGGCCAGGCCGGCCGCCAGCGCAAGACTGAGCTTGCCGAGAAAATTCCACACGCCGAAGCACGCCCCGGCGCGGCGCAGCCGCTCGCCCATGTCGGCGGCCATGGCCGCGGGCAGCGCGAGATCGGCGCCGAGCGCGAGGCCGGACGCCACGCAGATGACGGCAAAGGGCAGGACATCGCCCGGCCCGAGCAGCACCGCCCCGCCGAACGCCAGCATGGCCAACACCATCGCCGCCAGCCAGGCGGTCACGCGGCCGATTTTGGCGGAGAGACGCACCCAGCCGGGCAGCGACGCCGCACCGGCGACGAAGTACAGCGCGAGCAGCGGCCCGCTCGCCGATTCGGCGCGCAGGACGTCGGCCACGAAGAACAGGAACAGCGTCGCCGGCAAGGCCGAAGCCAAGCCGTTGGCGACGAACACCGCCAGCAGGCGGCGAAACGGCGCATCGCCCAACACATAACGCAGGCTGGGCAGCAACGGTACGGCAACGGTGGAACGCACCCTCGCCGATTCAACACCGGCGAACAGGACGATGGAGGCAAGCAACAGCACCGGCGGCAACACCCAACTCAGGCGGGAAACGCCCTCCGACAGATCGGCGGCCAGCAATCCCGGCAAGGCCGCCGCCAGCACCACGCCAACTAGCCCGAGCCCCTCGCGGGAAGCCGTCAACCGCGTCCGTTCGCGCGAATCGCTACCGGCATCCGCTCCCCACGCCTGATAGGCCACCGAGGCCGCGGAAAAGCCGGCATAGGTCAGTGCGAGAGAAGCAACCAACCACAGGGAAACCCGCGTCTCGGGCGGATTGAGCAGGGCCACGAAACCGACGAGGAAGGGCGCCAGCGCCGCCGCAACCATGTTCCGCCGCGGCAGGCGGTCGGCCAGCCAGCCCAACCAGGGATCGATGGCGGCATCGAACAGGCGTGCGCCGAGCAGCAGCGCACCCAGCAAGGCGAGCGGCACGCCCGCGCTGTCGGCGTAGTAACGCGGCACATGCACGTAGATGGGCAGTGCGGCGAACGCCAGCGGCAGACCGAGAAAGCCGTAGGCCAGCAGGCGCCGCGCGTCCGATGCGCCCACGGTGGTCGCGCTCAAGGCCGGCATGACCTCACCCCGCCGCCGGCGTCAGCAGAGCCGCGCGCAGTTCCGGCGCGCTGGTGCGCGGATCGAGCCAGATGCCGAAGAAATCCCGCGCGAAACGCGCATCGTCGATGCGCCCGAGATCGCGGCCGTTGTGCGAGAAACGCGCACCGTCGGGGGTATAGACACCAAGGATGTGGTCGCCGTCCTGTACGTCGGGAAAGAGTCGCGCCATCCGTTCGTGCCACGCGGCCAGCACCGTTTCCTCGCTCCCGAAACGGCGCATTTCCTTGACGCTGACCTCGGCAATCGCGCTGCCGGCAATGCGCCGTTTGTAGTCGAGACGCAGCGCCAGCGGCGGGCGCGTCGGATCGTCGCCGGCCCACAACGAGGCTTCGTAGACCAGGAAGCCGAAGCGGCGGAATTCGCCCCGCCCCCAGCGACGCAGGCCGGGCAGCGGACTGTCGGAGACGCCCTGCGCCAAGCCGGCGAACGGCCACGCGAGCAACGCCAGCGCTCCGAGACTGATGCGCCGCCGGATCGGGTCAGGCACGGACAAGTTCGAACTGGACGACATCGATGTTCCCGGCCAGGAAGCCGGCCTCGCAATAGGAGAGATAGAGCCGCCACAGGCGGCGGAAGGTTTCGTCGAAGCCGAGCGCGGCGACCTGCGGCCAGTGGGCGTCGAACGCATCGCGCCACAAGGCCAACGTCCGGGCGTAATCGACACCGAAGGCATACTCGTCGCGCACCACCAAGCCCTGCCGTGCGGCTTGCGCCCGGAACTCCGCACGCGACGGCAGCATGCCGCCGGGGAAGATGTATTGCTGGATGAAATCGGTGCCGCGCCGGTACGTGGCAAACAGATTGTCCCGGATGGTGATGCTCTGGATCACCGCCCGGCCTTCCGGCTTCAGGGCATTCGCCACTGTGCGGAAATAGGTCGGCCACCAGCGTTCGCCGACGGCTTCGAACATCTCGATCGAGACCACGTGGTCGAATCCTTCCGTCGTATCGCGGTAGTCCTGCAGGCGCAGATCCGCCGCCGGAACGCGCTGCCGCGCCCAGGCCAGTTGCGCCGGCGAGAGCGTGAGGCCGGTGACGGCCAGTCCGTCGCGTGTCGCCATTTCGGCGAAACCGCCCCAGCCGCAGCCGATCTCGAGCACGCTCTGGCCCGGTTCGGCGGCAAGGCGGTCGAGGATGCGCCGGTACTTGGCGTCCTGCGCGGCCTGCAGCGGTTGCGGCTGATTTCCGTCGAACAAAGCCGACGAGTAACTCATCCCCGGATCGAGCCACAGCCGATAGAAATCGTTGCCCAGGTCGTAATGCGCCATGATGTTGCGTTTGCTGCCGGCCCGGCTGTTGCGGTTGAACCAGTGGCGCAGGCGGGCGGCCAGTAGTTGGCGCCACGAGCCATAGACGGCGTCGCGCAGCGCGTCCCGGTTGCGCGCCAGGAGCGTCAACAACGCGGTGACATCGGGCGAATCCCACTCGCCGTCGAGGTAGGACTCGGCCAGGCCGATATCGCCCTTGGCCAGCACGCGCGCGAAGACGGCTTCGTCATTGACCTGCATGGTCACGCCCGGTTCGCCCTCCCCGAACAGGAAACGCGCGCCGTCGGGCAGGCGGATCTCCAGCAAGCCGCCATGGATTTTCTCGAGCAACGCGAAAACGAGCCGCGTGTCGCGGCGCAAGCGCCCATTGCCGGTCAGGGCCAAGGTGGATTCGAGTTTGTTCATGGAGTCGGTTCTCCTAGTAGGGGATTGGAGGAAGCTGGCGGCGTCGATTGCAGGTGGGCGCCGCGGAACGGCACCCCCTTGAGCCACAGTTTCAGCGCCTGCCAGTGGATGCGGAAAATCACGCCAAGCGTCAGCAGCGGCATCCGTGCGAGCGCCCCGAACAAGGCCGGGGTTGACCAGGCACGCGGACGGCCGGAAATCGCCGTCAGCAACAGTTCGCCGTCGGCGTCGTCGTAGTCGATGTGCACGCGCGGAACCGCCCGTTCGAGGTTGAAACGGAAGCGGTACCCTCCCTCGACGACGCAGAAGGGCGAGACGTGAAACGCCTTGTCGGCCGTAAACACCTGCTCGTCGCGCAGCGGCGCGCCATCGGCGTTGTGCAGCAGATAGGCATGGCGGCCGCCGAAGGTGTTGTTCACTTCGGCCAGCACGGCGATCAGCGAACCCGCGCGGTCGTGGCAGAACCAGAAGCTCACCGGGTTGAAGACGTAGCCGAGCACGCGCGGGAAGGTTTGCAAGACGATCTCACCGTCCTGCGGCAAGCCTCGTTCGCGCAGCCTGGCCTCGATCCAGGGCACCAGTGGCGACCCGTCACGCTCGCCGTGATCGCGCCGGTGGAAGCTGAGCAGGTTGAAGCGGTCGAGCGAGAACAGCGGTCCGCGGGCTTCGTCCAGTCGGCGCAACGGCAGCTGCACGTAGAACACCGGATAGACGAAGGCGTTGACCGCCGGACGCAGCCGCCGGTGCATGACATGGCCGAGGAAGAGACGGGGTTCGGGCGTCATGATCCGCCTACGCTCTTTCAAGCGTCTTCGACAACGACGCCGGCACCTTCTGCCAAGGCGCCGCGACCCCCATGAGGTTGGCAACGCGCAGCGCCGAGCGCAGACCGTCCTCGTGAAAGCCGAAACGCCCCCACGCGCCGGCCAGCCAGACGCCACCTTCGCCCTGGATGCCCAGCGTGTCGTCGGCCAGCCGCTGTTGCGCGGCGATGGCTGAGGCGTCGAAGATCGGGTGGTCGTAGTCGAACTCGGCGATGACCTTCGCCGGATCGGGTTCGCGCGCCGGGTTCAGCGTCACCACCACCGGCGTCTCGAACGGCAACGGTTGCAGGCGGTTGATCAGGTAGGACACGCCGACCGGCTGATCGCCCGGGTCGCCACTTCCGGCGAAGTAGTTCCACGCCGACCACAGCTTGCGGTCGCGCGGCAGCAAGCGGGGATCGGTGTGCAGCACGGCGCGGTTAGGCTGGTAGCGCACGGCGGCCAGCACCTCGCGCTGCCCCGCGCTGGCCGTCTCGCCAAGGATGGCCAGCGACTGGTCGCTGTGGCACGCCAGCACGACCTGATCGAACACTTCGCTGCCGTGCGCGTGCGTCACGCGCAGGCCGGAAGCCTTCCGCGTCACGCGCTGCACCGGCAAAGCGAGGCGGATGTCGTCGAGCTGCGCGGCGATCTTGTTGACGTACTCCCGGCCGCCCCCGCGCACCGTGCGCCACAAGGGCCGGTCGAATATCTGCAGGAGGCCGTGGTTCTGGCAGAAACGGACGAAGGTGGCCAGCGGCATGTCGCGCATCTGCTCGGTCGGGCACGACCAGATCGCTGCGGCCATCGGCAGCAGGTACCAGTCGGCAAAGGCGTCGGAGTAGCGCCCTTCCTTCAGGAAATCACCGAGCGGCCGCTCATCGCCGGGATGCACCGCCAGCCAGGACGTGCTCTCGCGGTTGAAGCGCAGGATGTCCGAGAGCATCGTCCAGAACGCGGGCCGCAGCAGGTTGCGCTTCTGTCCGAACACCGTGGCCAGGCTGCTGCCCGCCCACTCAAGATCGGGATTCTCCAGGCTGACCGCGAACGACATCTCGGTCTGGACGCTATCCACGCCGAGCGTGTCGAACAGGGCGATCAGGTTCGGATAGGTCTTCTCGTTGAAGACGAGGAAGCCGGTATCGACGGGATGCGTTTTCCCGTCCACCGTCACATCGACCGTGTTAGTGTGCCCGCCGAGGCGCGGCGCGGCCTCGAACAGCGTAACCCGATAACGTTGGCTGAGCAGCCAGGCGCAGGCCAGGCCGGAGATACCGGACCCGACGACGGCAACGTTTGTGGCATTCTGCACGGCAGCGGCCGCCGCCCGATCGGTTGTACCCATCAAATCACCTCGATTATCGTCTTGGACAAAATTAAACTTTTCGGCAATTATCTCGCCTAAACACCCAATTGAACCGCTTGTTGTCCTAGACAAACATGAATGAGATTAGTTTCACGATCACCAGCGTCGAGAAAGAGACCGGGCTGTCCAAGGACACCCTGCGCATGTGGGAGAGGCGCTACGGTTTTCCTGCGCCCGAGCGCGATTCCGGCGGCGACCGCGTCTATCCGGCGGCGCAGGTTGAGCAGTTGCGCCTGATCAAGCGGCTAATCGATCAGGGGCATCGCCCCGGACACCTGATGACGCTTTCACCCGACGCGCTACGCACTTTGCCGGCGCGCAACGCCAAAGCCGTGCCGCGCCGCACCGCGACATCCGGAGCCGGCGAAGCGGTCGACGCGGACGTCGACGAACTCCTGGCGCTACTTAAGCATCACGACGCCGCGCGCTTCCAGCAGCGCCTGCAGCAGATTTTGGCGCGCGAAGGGCTCGGACGCTTTGTCCTGAACACGATCGCGCCGCTCACCCAACGTGTCGGGCAGGCCTGGGAAGACGGCCGCTTCGCCGTGTTCGAGGAGCACTTGTTCACCGAGCTGACCAAGCGCGTCCTGCGCCAGGCGATCGCCAGCCTGCCGCCACCGAACGCTGGTCCGCGCATCCTGCTGACCAGCGTCCCCGACGAGCCGCACATGCTCGGCCTGCTGATGGCCGAAGCGCTTTTCGCGCTGAACGGCGCCCAGTGCGTACCGCTCGGCGCGCAGATGCCGCTGCTCGATATCGCGCACGCCGCAACGGCGCATCGCGCCGATGTGGTGGCGCTGTCCTTCTCGAGCGCCTTCCCGACCCGCCGCGTCGGTCCCGTGCTCGCCCAGTTGCGCGACCTGCTCCCGGCCGCGGTCGCCCTTTGGGCCGGCGGCGAAGGCGCGCCGACGACGATCCCGCCTGGCGTTTCCCATCTGCGCACGCTATCCGAAGGCGTCGAAGCGCTCAGCGCGTGGCGCGCCGCCCATACGGCGACGGATTGAATCCGCGCCGCGCCCGTGCCGGCAGGCTCAAGCGGACCATACGACCGGCCGACCCCGCCGCCGGATCAAACGCCGTCAGGCATCGACGACCGACTTCTCCGAAAAACGCGCGCGCAGGGCGCGGAACAGCCAGCTACGTTGCGGCTCGACGCCGCTGCGCACGTACTCCAGGGGACTCGGGTCGAGATAGAAGCGGCTCTGCAATCCCTCCACCCCACGCCGTCCGGCGAACAGGATGCGGTCGCCCGCTTTCAGCTCGGTGTCGAGCGGCGGCAACATGAGTTCGGTGTCGCCGCTCAGGAGCAGCAACGGCACGGCGGCCAGCGTCTCGGACGCCTCCTGCGGATTGATCAGCAGCTCGCTCAAGCGCAGCGGGTGCGCCGTCTCGCCGTTGAGCACCGCGCGCAGTCCGGGCGAGGCCGGCTCGCAGTTGAAGGCCCAGATGTACGGGACACGCTCGTCAAGCTCGGTGAGCAGGCGGACGGCGATCTGCTCAGCCGTCTTCGGCCCGCGCTTGCGCACCTGGAGCAGGAAGCGGTTGAGCAGCGGCGAGACGAGCAGTTGCAGGCACTCGCGCACCATGATCTCGGACTTCACGAAGCACAGGTTGGCGCGCGCCGCTTCGATCAGGCTGCGCTGGGTAACGTTGTTCTGGCGGACAATGACATGCAGATCCGGCTTGATCTTGCGGGCGCGCGTCACGAGCGCCAGGTTCATCGCATCGCGATCGGCGCAAGCGACGATGCCCACCGCATCCGCGATCCCCGCGTTGTGCAGGCTGTCGATTGAGTTGTCACCGTGTTGCAGATGCGGCTGGTCACACAGGCGGTCATTCGAGTCGATCGCGGTCCAGGTCGCACCGCCGTTCTCGAGTGCGCGCGAGACGGCCTGACCGAAACGGCCAAACCCCAGAACCAGCCAAAGGCCCTTAGGAATCTCCGGCGGCACCGGACAGTTGCTGCCCGGCACGCTCGACAACCACTCTTCGACCCAGAGCACGGCCGGGGTGGCCAACGCCATCTGCAAGTTCAGAGCAAAGCTCTCGAAAGGATTGATGACGCTGATATTGGTGAAACTGTCGAGATTGGCCGAGGCCAGCGCGCTATGCACGCGGGCAATGATCGGCAGTTCGGGCGCCAGCGCGGCGGCGCTGATGGCAATCGCCTGCACCGCCTCGTCGTCGCCGACGAGCACGATCAGCGCCTTGCAGCGCGGATGCGTCACGCCGGCATCCCTGAGTGCCTCGGGCCAGCGCGCGTCGCCGCACAGCGCGAGCGGCTGTTCCTTGTAGACCTCCACGTCGGCCTGCGCGGCACGCTCGGGACGCAGTTCGATCAGGACGCTGCGCGTGCCCAGCGCATCGAAGGCTTGTGCCAGCGCCATGCCGCTCTGGCCGTAGCCGGCGATGATGTAGAAGGGCTCGTCGAGCCAGCGCACGCGACGCGCCAGCCGGCTGCGCGCGACGGCGGTGCGAAAGACCGGTTCCTGCACCAGCGCGAAGATGCTGCCCAGCGCGTAGGCCCAGCAGGTGACCGACAGATAGATCGAAAACGTGATCCAGGCGCGCTGCGCGTCGGTGAAGACGAATGGGATTTCGCCAAAGCCGATGGTCGTCGCCGTGTAGCTGACGACGTAGAACGCGTGGAAGAAGCTTAGCGAGGCTGGCTGCCCTTGCGCGTCCAGACCGGGCATCGCCACCAGGCCGCCGACCGATACGGCGTAGGCCAGGATCAGCGTGATGAGCGGGACGCGCAGCCGGCGCAGCGCGATGAAGAGGACGTCTCCCAAGGCGACCGCCTCAGCGGCTTTGCTTGAGCGTCTCGCCGATCAGCAGGATCACCGAAACGATGTTGGCCAGCAAGGCGCCGGCCGACAGCGAAACGACCACGGAGATGGTGCTCCCCTCCATCGGCTGCTGGTGAATGTAAAGCTGCCAGGTCCAGACCAGGCTCGCCGCGATTAGCTGGACCAGCGCGACCAGGCTGGTCGCCAGATGCGTCGCGCCGATGTGCGTGCGGTCGCCGAACTTGAGCACGGTGGCGATCAGGTTAACGACCAACGCAGCGAAAAGCTCCGACGGATGGTGCAGATCGATGCGATCCAGGTCGCCGATGACGAAGCCGAAATTCAGCGTGCACGCAAGAATGATGAAGAAACCGAAGATCACTTTTTCCAGGTTCATGGCGATGGGTTCCGGTTGATTTCTGTTGACGGCCGATGCCTTGATCATTCGGCGCGAGGCACGCGCCGCGTCTGTCCGATGTCATGTGCGTTGCAGTATCCGGGAGTCCCCCATGCCGGTCAATGAGTGCCCGGACCTCGGCCGTGTGCCACAGCGGTTGATTCTTTCGCCCGATTGAACAACACTGCAGACCGTATTTTCGTCCGTGCTTGACTTGATGAACCGATGAATTGACACATCGATGACGACCTCCAGCGCAAGGCAGGATTCCGTCCGACAACTCGCCGTGGCCAACGGCCCGGCGCTGCTGTTCGTGTTTGTGGCCTTGGCCGGACTGGCGGTCGGTGTATCGATCCGGCGCGATTACGAGCAAACCATCGAGCATGCCTTTCAGACGCTGGACCAGCAGGCGATCGTCGCCGAGGCCAGGGTCAACGGCATGCTGCGCGGGCTCGACATCGGCCTCCGCGGTCTCGCCGCCGATCACGAATCCGGGATACAACTGCCTGAAATGGCCGTCGCAGAGCACCAGCGCGTGTTCCTGCAGATCTTTCCGGAAATCCGCACCGTGACGGCGACCGACGCGAACGGCCAGGTTAGGGCCGCAGAGAGCCTGCTGACACCGGGCGACTTGCCGGCAATTCGCGCATTCAATATCGCGGAACGTGAGTACTTCGCTTTCCATCGCGACGCGGGACCCAGCGACCGTGACCGGATGCACATCACTCGACCGTTCGTCGGCTCGTCCAAGCGCTGGATCATCGTTGCCTCGCGCGCAATCCGCGGCGAGGGCGGCGAATTCAGCGGCGCGGTGGTCGCCACGGTCATTCCGAGCTTCTTCGAGTCCATCCTCCAGAGCATCCTGACCGCCGAGGTGGTCGACGCAGTCGCCATCCACAACCGACAGGGCGACATCCTCTACCGGATTCCCGATCCGGAACTGCACCTGGGAAAGAACATCGCACCGGGCGATGCCTTCCAGCGCTATCTCGCGTCGGAGACGCCGATCACGCGCCACCTTGGGGTCGCCGTGACGGATGGAGCCAAACGTCTCGTCGTCTTCGCCAAGGTCGGCGACACCGGCCTCGACGTCGCCATCTCGGCGCGCTTTGATCGCATCATCGCCCGATGGTATCCGCTGGCCATCGGTAAGGTCTTGCTGTTCTGCCTCTTCGCGGCGGGTACCGTCGCGCTCTATCGCCAATGGCAGCGACGGCGCGCGGCGACGCGTGCGCTTGCGGAGAGTGAGGAGCGTTTCCGCCACCTGTTCGGACGCGCGCCGATCGCGCTCGCCATCACCCATCGCGACGGGCGGGTACTCCTCCTGAATCAGGCGTTTGAAGCCCTGTTCGGATATCGGCAGGACGAACTGCCGACGGTTGAGGTCTTTCGCGAACGTATCTATCCCGACCCGGCGCTGCGCGCGCGGCAGGAACGCCACTGGCAGGAGAGCTGGCACGGGGCCTTCGATGAGGCGCCGCTTTCCGCGCCGCTCGAGGTCTCTGCACGCGACAAGAACGGCAACGCAAAAACACTCCTTCTCAGCCGGCAGCGACTTGGCGACGACATGCTGGTCGCCTTCATCGACATCACCGCACGCAAGGCGGCCGAGGAGAGAGTACGCGAGCTCTCCCAGGCGATCGAGCAAAGTCCCGAGGCCATCGTCATCACCGATCTCGAGGCCAACATTCAGTACGTCAACGACGCGTTTGTCGCCTCGAGCGGCTTTGGCCGCGAGGAACTGCTCGGACAGAATCCGCGCCTCCAGCGCTCGGGCAGGACATCGCCGGCGACCTACGCGGAACTCTGGGCGAGACTGACCCAGGGCCAGACATGGCGCGGCGAACTCATCAACCGGCGCAAGGACGGCACGGAGTACACCGAGTTCGCCATCATCTCGCCGATGCGCGACGCGAACGGACAAACGACCCACTACGTCGCGGTCAAGCAGGACGTCACCGAGAAGAAACGCCTCACCGAAGAACTCGACCGGCATCGCCACCGTCTGCAGGAGCTGGTTGACGAACGGACGCGCGAACTCGAAATCGCCAAGACGAATGCCGAGGCTGCAAGTGTCGCCAAGAGCGCCTTCCTCGCCAACATGAGCCACGAGATCCGCACGCCGATGAACGGCGTGCTCGGCATGGCGCACCTGTTGCGGCGCAGCGGCGTCAGTGAGAAGCAGGCGGGTTACCTGGACAAGATCGAGGCCTCGGGCAATCACCTGCTCGCCGTCATCAACGACATCCTCGACATCTCCCGCGTCGAGGCCGGCAAGCTGGTCATCGATGAAAGCGATTTCTTCCTGAACGACCTGATCCGCGACGTAACCGACATTGTCGGCCAAAGCGCCATAGACAAGGGTCTCTTGCTCCGCATCGACGTCGGCGACGCGCCACGCGAGCTGCGCGGCGACCGCAAGCGCCTGCGCCAGGCGCTGGTCAATTACCTGTCGAATGCGATCAAGTTCACCGAGCACGGCAAGATCACGCTGCGCTGCCATACGCTCGAGAGGCGGGAGAACGATTTCCTCGTCCAGTTCGAAGTCGAAGATACCGGCAGCGGCATACCGCCCGACGACTTCGGCCGCCTGTTCCAGAGCTTTGAGCAGGCCGACAACTCGACCACACGCAAACACGGCGGTGCCGGACTCGGCCTGGCGATCACCAAGCGCATCGCCGAACTGATGGGCGGCACCGCCGGCGCCCGAAGCGAGGTGGGAAAGGGCAGTACCTTCTGGTTGAACGTGCGCCTGCGCCGCGCGTCGGGCGACGGGCACGGTGCAGCCTGAGCATTCGCCACGCTTGCTGAAACATCCTGAAATATCGGCGCGCGCTTCTGAAACAGCTTCGATATATCTGTTCGCCATACTGCGGACTTCGACCACCCGACATGAGAGAAGCCCCATGACCAGCGCGACCGCGACCACCAGGACCACCGCATCCGATTCGACAAACAGCGCCGACTCGCTGCTCAAGAAGTACTCGACCCCGCTGACCGCTGCGACGGCCATTGTCGTCTGCGTCACCGGCGTGATGATGTTCTTCCACCTCTACAAGGGCGAAGTCCAGGCGATGCACGAATGGCTGGGCATGGGCTTTGTCGTCGCGGCGATCCTGCACTTGTTGCGCCACCGCCGGCCGCTCGCCTTCATGATGAAGCAAAGCCGCACCCACATCCTGCTCGTCCTGACGCTCGTCGCCTCGCTTGCCTTCCTCTACCCCTCGGGCGATGGTCAGTCCGGCAGTCCGATCCGGCCGATGGTCAGCGCCTTCATGCGCGCGCCGATCAAGGATCTGGCGCCGGTCGTCGGCTTGACTACCACGGAACTCACAGCGCGCCTGGCCGAAGCCGGCGTCGCCCAGGTGGCCGAGACCGACACGATCGAAACGCTCGCCAAGGCCAGACAGACCGACCCGATGCAGCTATTGAGTGCCGCAGTGACGCCGCGCAGCGACGACGCGGACTGAAGGCTATCTTCCTTCACACTTGTTTACTTGCCCGGCCGCGTCGCGCGGGCATAGTCTCTCCCTTTGACGACCATTGTCATTTCCCAGGGAGAGCGTCATGACCATCGCCAGAAACATCGTCGGGACGATCAAGGTACTCGGTATCGCCTGCGTGCTGGCCTTCAGCATGCAAACGTCGGCTGCCGGCATCAACGATCTATCGGCCGGCGACACAGCATCCGGCCTCAAGGAAGCACTGACGCGCGGCGCCGACGTCGCCGTCAGCCAGCTCGGCAAGAAGAACGGCTTCCTCGGCGACAAGCGGGTGAAGATCCCGCTGCCCAAGTCCGCGCAAACTGCCGAGAAGATGATGCGCACCTTCGGCATGAAGAAGCAGGCCGACGAGCTCATCGAAACGATGAACCGTGCCGCCGAAATGGCCGTCGTCGAGGCCAAGCCGATCCTCACCAACGCTGTGACGTCGATGAGCTTCGACGATGCACGCGGCATCCTGACCGGCGGCGACGACGCGGCGACGCAATACTTCAAGCGCACGACGTCGAAGGACATCGGCGCCAAGTTCCTGCCGATCGTGAAGGCGGCGACGGCCAAGGTCGACCTCGCCGGGCAGTACAACAAATACGCCGGACAGGCGGCGAAACTCGGCCTGATGAGCGAACAGGACGCCGACCTCGACACCTACGTGACGCAGAAAGCGCTCGACGGCCTCTTCCTGATGATCGCCGAACAGGAGAAAGCGATCCGCAAGGACCCGATCGGCACCGGCTCCAGCTTGCTGAAAAAGGTCTTCGGCGCACTCGGCAAGTAGCGAACCGAAGCCAGCTTTGGCAGGGCGGGAATCAGGCTGGCTAAGCCCCGGCCTCCATGCCTATACTGGACAGGCACAAGCGACGCATCGTGCACAGTCTGCATGGAGGCGGTATCTCGGGAGGGCCGGGCATGTTCACGAAATCGTTCCCCCGTCACTCGCTGAAAACAAGAATTCTGCTGGCAATCGTCGCCCTGTTCGTCGGTGGCGTATGGTCACTGTCGTTCTTCATCAGCCAGATGCTGCGCAACAGCATGCAGAACCAGTTGGGCGAGCAGCAGCGTTCAACCGTCGCGTACGTAGCGACCCAGATCGACAAGGAATTCGTCGACCGCATCGAGACACTCGAACAAATCGGCAAGACGATTGACGCTTCGCAGCTGGCGCAACCCGACGCGCTGCAGCGCAACATCGATCAACAGATGATCGCGCAACGTTTTTTCAACGCCGGCATCTGGGCAACCAATCGAAGTGGAACGATAGTCGCCGATATACCGCACGTTCCAAATCGAATCGGAACCAACTACGCCGACCGCAGTTACTTCCGTGACACCGTCGATGGCAACCGGCCGACAATCAGCGGCCCGATCATGGCGCGCGTACTGAAACGGCCGATCATTGTCTTTTCCGTCCCGCTGCACGATCGGAACGGCGAAGTCATCGGCATGCTGTGCGGCGGCAGCCTGCTGGGCGAACCGAGTTTTCTCGACACCATCACCCAGAATCGCTACGGCAAAAACGGGGGATTCCTGCTTGTCTCACCCACGGATCGCCTGATCATCACCGCCACGGATACACGCCGTATCCTGGAGAAACTGCCGCCTCCCGGTGTCAATGCCGGCATCGACCGCGCGATGACTGGCTTTCGCGGAACCGAGATTCTGATTAACGCACGGGGTGTCGAGTCGCTGATTTCGACGCAGAATGTTCCGTCGACTGACTGGTATATCGCTGCGTCGTTACCAACGACCGAGGCCTTCGCTCCGATCACCGAGATGCACCGGAACATCGTGCTCGCCACCTTGCTGCTGACCGTGCTGAGCGCCGGAATCATCTGGTGGGTATTGAAGCGCCAGTTGTCGCCTCTGGAAACCTGCGCAAGAAGACTCGGCGAGATGCGCATCCACGGACAAGCCCCCGAAGCGCTGCCCGTCGTCCGCAGCGACGAGATCGGCACGCTGATCACGGCGTTCAACGATCTGCTGGCCGCGCTGCAGAAGCGCGAGCAGGCGCTACTGGAAAGCGAAGAGCGCTTCAAGACTCTGCACAACGCCTCGTTTGGCGGCATTGCCATCCACGACGGAGGCGTCATCCTTGATTGCAACCAGGGCCTCGCGGACATGACGGGCTATCGCGTGGAGGAACTGGTCGGCATGGATGGCCTGTTATTGATCGCTCCCGCTTGGCGCGACGTTGTGCGGAAAAGCATCGCCGAAGGCCAGGCTGCGCCCTATGAGGTTGAGGCGTTACGCAAGGATGGTTCGATCTATTCGGCGACGATCTGCGGCCAGAACATTCCGTACAAGGGAGGGACGGTACGTGTTACCGAGTTCCGCGACATTACCGAACGGAAAGTCGCCGAGCAGCAGCAACGGATTGCCGCCATCGCCTTCGAATCACAGGAGGGCATGTTCATCACCGACGCGGAACACCGAATCGTGCGCACCAATCAAGCGTTCATGCAGATTACCGGCTATGCCCTCGACGACGTCGCCGGAAAGACCGTTCGCTTCCTCGGTTCCGCTCGTCACCCGCCGGAATTCTTCGCCCAGATGTTCGACGTCGCGGCGGCGAACGACAACGGCTGGCAGGGCGAGATCTGGAACCGGCGCAAGAATGGCGAGGACTTTCCGTCCTGGCTGACAATGACCGCCGTGCGCGACAACGTGGGCAACATCACCAACTACGTCGGCAGCCTGGACGACATCACGCTGCGCAAGATGGCGGAAGAGGAAATAAAGCATCTTGCGTTTTTCGACCAACTCACAGGACTACCCAATCGTCGCCTGCTGGCCGATCGCCTGAAGCACGCGCTGGCCGCCAGTTGCCGCCATCGCCACTGTGGCGCACTGCTGTTCATCGATCTGGACAATTTCAAGACACTCAACGACACGCTCGGTCATGATCAGGGCGACACGCTGCTGCGTCAGGTCGGTGATCGTCTCTCCGCGTGTGTGCGCGACGGTGACACGGTGGCCCGCCTAGGCGGCGACGAGTTCATCGTGATGCTCGAAACGCTGGACAGCGATGTGGAAGAGGCGGCCACGCAGGCGGAAATGGTCGGCGAGAAAATCGTCGCCAGCCTCGATCGCCCCTACCTGCTGGGTGACTATGAACACCACAGCTCGGCCAGCATCGGCGTCGCCATGTTCTCCGGCTGCGACGAGGTCGCCGACGAAATCCTCAAGCGTGCCGACATGGCGATGTACCAGGCGAAGTCGGCCGGGCGCAACACGCTGCGCTTCTTCGATCCGAAGATGCAGGCGGTCGTGTCGGCGCGTGCGGCGCTCGAAGCCGGACTGCGCGAAGCCGTGCAGAAGATGCATTTCGCGCTCGTCTATCAACCGCAGATCGATTCGGCGTTTCGGGTCATCGGCGCCGAGGCCCTGCTGCGCTGGCAACCTCCGGAAAGCAGTGAAGTGCCACCGCGCACGTTCATTTCGCTGGCTGAAGAAACCGGACTCATTTTGCCGATCGGGCAATGGGTGCTGGACACGGCCTGCGAACGACTCGCCGGCTGGGCCGACGATCCGGAAATGGGCGAGATAACAATTGCGGTGAATATCAGCGCGCGACAGTTCCAGCAAAAGGACTTCGTCGACAACGTGCTGCGATCCATTCAGCACTATCGAGCCAATCCACGACGGCTCAAGCTCGAACTGACCGAAAGCATGCTGGTGCACGACATGGACGACGTCATCAGCAAGATGCAAACGCTCCAGGCTGCGGGCATCGGCCTGTCGCTCGACGATTTCGGTACCGGCTACTCGTCGCTGACTTACCTGAAGCGCCTGCCGCTTGATCAGTTGAAGATCGATCAGGGTTTTGTGCGCGACATTCTCACCGACCCGGACGACGCCATCATCGCGCGCATGATCGTGGCCCTTGGTGAAAATTTCGGCTTGAAGGTCATCGCCGAGGGGGTCGAATCGGAAGCGCAATTGCTCGTACTTGCGCAACACGGATGCAACTACTACCAGGGATACCTGTTCAGCCCGCCCTTGCCACCCGCTGCCTTTGAGACCTATGTAAAGGACAAGTCATATTGACAATCAAGGGCTTGCCGCGTAGATTCACACGCCTGCTTGGCCGGTTTTCCGGTCCGCGCCGATTTGAAGTTCAGCTTGCAGGCGCGTTACAAATCTGGCTAAAGCGGGCGTGATTCGACGATTTCCCGAAACCCGTTTGCTGATGAGGCTGAACGGGTTTTTTCATTTTGAGGTTTCTCTTCTATGCAGCCAGATCGCTCCGCCGAACTCACCGCCCTCCTGCAGCAACGCCTGCTGATCCTCGACGGCGCGATGGGGACGATGATCCAGCGGCACAAGCTGCAGGAGGCCGACTATCGCGGCGCGCGCTTTGCCGATCATCCGTTCGATCTCAAGGGCAACAACGACCTGCTGCTGTTAACCAAGCCCGAGGTGATTCGCGGCATCCACGCGGAATACCTGGCCGCTGGCGCCGACATCCTCGAAACCTGCACTTTCAACGCCACCTCGCTGTCGCAGGCCGACTACCACCTCGAAGCCATCGTCTATGAGCTGAATGTCGCCGGTGCCCGCCTCGCGCGCGAGGTGTGCGACGAGTTCACCGCCCGCGACCCGGCCAAGCCGCGCTTCGTCGCCGGCGTCCTCGGCCCGACTTCACGCACGGCGTCGATCTCGCCCGATGTGAACGACCCCGGCTACCGCAACGTCACGTTCGACGACCTCGTGGTCAGCTACACCGAAGCGATCCGCGGCCTGACCGACGGCGGCGCCGATATCCTGCTCGTCGAGACCATCTTCGACACACTCAACGCCAAGGCGGCGTTGTTCGCCATCGAACAGTTCTTCGAGACGACCGGTCGCCGCTGGCCGGTGATGATCTCCGGCACGATCACCGACGCCTCGGGCCGCACGCTGTCGGGCCAGACGGCCGAGGCGTTCTGGAACTCGCTGTCGCACATCAAGCCGCTGTCGTTCGGCCTCAACTGCGCACTCGGTGCCGACGAACTGCGCCAGTATGTCGAGGAGCTGTCACGCGTCTGCGACTGCTATGTTTCGGCGCACCCGAATGCCGGCCTGCCCAACGCCTTCGGCGGTTACGACGAGACGCCCGATCAACTGGCCGACGAGATCGCCGACTGGGCGAAGCATGGCTTTGTCAACATCGTCGGCGGTTGCTGCGGCACATCGCCGGACCATATTGCTGCCATCGCACGCAAGGTCGCAGGCATCGCACCGCGCCGCATCCCAGAGGTCGAAAAGAAGCTGCGCCTGTCGGGGCTGGAACCGTTCAACGTCGGCCCGGAATCCCTGTTCGTCAACGTCGGCGAGCGGACCAACGTGACTGGATCGAAAGCCTTCGCCCGTATGATCCTCGAAGGTCGCTTCGACGACGCGCTGGCCGTCGCCCGCCAGCAGGTCGAGAACGGCGCGCAGGTGATCGACATCAACATGGACGAGGCGATGCTCGATTCGGTCGCCGCGATGGACCGCTTCCTCAAGCTGATCGCCTCGGAACCGGACATTTCGCGCGTGCCGGTGATGCTCGACTCGTCGAAGTGGGAAGTCATCGAGGCGGGCCTGAAGTGCATCCAGGGCAAGGGCATCGTCAATTCGATCTCGATGAAGGAAGGCGAGGCCAAGTTCCTCGAACAGGCCCGGCTCGCCCGGTGCTACGGCGCCGCGGTGATCGTCATGGCCTTCGACGAAAAAGGCCAGGCCGACACCTACGCGCGCAAGATCGAAATCTGCGAGCGCGCCTACAAGCTGCTGACCGGAATCGGCTTCCCGCCCGAGGACATCATCTTCGACCCGAACATCTTCGCCATCGCCACCGGCATCGAGGAGCACAACAACTACGCCGTCGATTTCATCGAGGCCTGCCGCTGGATTCGCGCCAACCTGCCGTACACGCAGATTTCCGGCGGTGTCTCCAACGTCTCCTTCTCGTTCCGCGGCAACGACCCGGTGCGCGAGGCGATCCACACGGTCTTCCTCTACCACGCGGTCCAGGCCGGGTTGTCGATGGGTATCGTCAATGCCGGCATGGTCGGCATTTACGACGATCTCGACCCGGTGCTGCGCGCCAAGGTGGAAGCGGTGGTGCTGAACACTTCGCCGGAGGCAGGCGAAGCGCTGGTCGAGTTCGCGCAGACGGTGAAGGAAGACAAGGCCAAGGACGCCGGCCCCGATTTGTCGTGGCGCGAACTGTCCGTCGAGAAGCGGCTGGAGCACGCGCTGGTCAAGGGCATCACCGACTTCGTCGTCGCCGATACCGAGGAGTGTCGCGCCGCGCTCGCAGCCGCCGGCAAGCCGCCGCTGTCGGTGATCGAAGGCCCGCTGATGGGCGGTATGAACGTCGTCGGCGACCTCTTCGGCGCCGGCAAGATGTTCCTGCCGCAGGTGGTCAAATCGGCGCGTGTCATGAAGCAGGCCGTCGCGCATCTGATCCCGTACATCGAGGAGGAGAAACGGCGTACCGGCGCGACGAGCAAGGGCAAGGTGATCATGGCCACGGTCAAGGGCGACGTACACGACATCGGCAAGAACATTGTCGGCGTCGTGCTCGGTTGCAACGGCTACGAGGTCGTCGACCTCGGCGTGATGGTCTCGTGCGACAAAATCCTGCACGCCGCGAAGGAACACGGCGCACAGGCGATCGGCCTCTCCGGCCTGATTACGCCGTCGCTGGAAGAAATGAGCCATGTCGCCGCTGAAATGCAGCGGCAGGGTTTCGATGTTCCACTCTTGATCGGCGGCGCGACGACCAGCCGCGCACACACGGCGATAAAGATCGCACCGAACTACGCAGGCACCGTCGTCTATGTGCCGGACGCTTCGCGCGCCGTCGGCGTCGTCACCAAACTGCTGTCGATCGACCACGCGGCCGGCTACAAGGAAGAGGTCGCCGCCGATTACGAGCGCGTGCGCGCCCAGCACGCCAACAAGAAGGGCGTCACGTTGGTCACGCTGGCCGAAGCGCGCGCCAACCGCTTCGCCTGGAACGCCGATTCGACGTACACGCCGGTCGCCCCCGCCAAGCCAGGTCTGCACGTCCTGCGCGAGGTCGACCTGGCGACGCTGGCCGAGTACATCGACTGGGGTCCGTTCTTCCAGACCTGGGATCTTGCCGGTGCATTCCCGAAAATCCTCGACGACGCCGTCGTCGGAGAAACGGCGCGCTCGGTATTTGCCGACGGCAAGGCCATGCTGGAGAAGCTGATCGCGGAAGAGTGGATCACCGCCAATGCCGTCTTCGGACTCTATCCCGCCAACACAGTCGGCGACGACATCGAGATCTACGCGGACGAGACACGCAGCGAAGTCGCGATGACCTGGAACACCCTGCGTCAGCAACACGAACGCCCGGCCGGCAAACCGCACCAGTCGCTGGCCGACTTTGTGGCACCGAAGGGGACGCCCGACTGGATCGGCGCCTTCGCCGTCACGGCCGGCCTCGGCATCGAGAAGAAGCTTGCCGAGTTCGAGGCGGCGCACGACGATTACCACGCGATCATGTTGAAGTCGCTCGCCGACCGACTCGCCGAGGCTTGCGCCGAGTGGCTGCACCGCGAAGTGCGCACTAACTACTGGGGTTACGCCGCAGACGAGACCCTCGACAACGACGCCCTGATCCGCGAGCAGTATCGCGGCATTCGTCCCGCCCCCGGTTACCCGGCCTGCCCCGACCACACGACCAAGGGCGACCTGTTCAAGCTGCTCGACGTACCGACGAATGCCGGCATGGGCCTCACCGAGTCGTTTGCCATGACCCCGGCCGCCGCCGTTTCCGGCTTCTACTTCGCCCATCCGCAGGCGCAGTACTTCGCCGTCAGCAAGATCGGCCGCGACCAGCTGGAAGACTGGGCGCAGCGCACCGGCCTGACTGTCGCGCAAGCCGAGCGCTGGCTGGCGCCGATCCTCTGATGGAACACACCGACCTGCCCGCGAACCTGCCGGATTTCATCGAACACGAAGCGGACCTTGGCCGGCGCAACACGCTAGCCCTGCCCGGCCGCGCCGCGTTGTACGCGCGCATCACTGCGACCGAACAGCTAAGCGCGTTGAGCGAGTTCTACGCGCCCGGCGACCGCCGCTGTTTCGTGCTCGGCGGAGGCAGCAATCTGGTGCTCGGCGGTAACGATGGCTACTTCGACGGCCTCGTGCTACACATGGCAATCAGCGGCCGAAGGCTGGCCGCGGAGGACGACGACGCCTGGTACGTGCGCGCCGGCGCCGGCGAGAACTGGCACGAATTCGTGCAATGGACGTTGGCGCAGGACTGGCCAGGGCTGGAGAACCTCGCACTGATCCCCGGCACCGTCGGCGCCGCGCCGATCCAGAACATCGGCGCCTACGGGCTGGAAGCCGGCGAGCGCCTGCAGGCGCTGACCGCGTTCGACATGCAAACCGGCGAGACGGTCCGCTTTGACCGCGTCGCCTGCCGCTTCGGCTACCGCGACAGCGTCTTCAAGCAGGAAGGCTGGCACCTCGACGGGCGCTTCGTCATCACCGACGTCACCTTCCGCCTGCCCAAGCGCTGGCAGTCATTGACCGGCTACGCCGACATCGCGCGCGAACTCGCAGCGCAAGGGATCGCTTCACCCAGTGCGCAGCAAATCGCCGAAGCCGTCATTGCCGTACGCCAGCGCAAGCTGCCCGACCCGGCACAAATTCCCAACGCCGGCAGCTTCTTCCACAACCCCGTCGTCGACGCCGACACGGCACGCCAGTTACTCGCCGCGCATCCCGCGTTGCCGCATTACCCGCAGGCCGACGGCCGGATCAAGCTCGCCGCCGGCTGGCTGATCGAACAGGCCGGCTGGAAGGGCCGCGACCTCGGCCCGGTCGGCATGTACGAAAGGCAGGCGCTGGTGCTGGTCAACCGCGGCGGCGCGACCGGCGCCGACGTGCATGCGCTGATGCAGGCGGTGCAACGCGACGTGCGCGAGCAGTTCGCCGTTGACCTCGCGCCCGAACCCGTCTTCCTTTAAGTGAGCGACACCTGCCAAGCTTGCGGCGCCTGCTGCGCCGCCTTCCGCGTCTCGTTCTACTGGACGGAAACCACCGCGCATCCCGAAGGCACCGTCCCGGCCGAACTGACCACGCCGGTTTCCCCGCACCTCGTCGCCATGCGCGGCACCAACCGCAAGCCCGTGCGCTGTATCGCGCTCGACGGCGAGGTCGGGAGTTCGGTCAGCTGCATGATCTACCCGCTCCGCTCTAGCACCTGCCACGACTGCGAAGCGGGGTCGGAGAAGTGCAACCGCGCCAGGCGGCAACACGGGTTGCCGGCGATTGGCACGATGTCACACGCTCCGGCGCGGCCAGGGTCCGCACCACCAATCAGTTAAAATCCCGCCTTTGCAAGCCCCGGAAGCACCATGAACGCCCGTCTGCGCGAAATCCCCTATAACTACACCTCGTTTTCCGACCGCGAGATCGTCATTCGCCTTCTCGGCGCGGAAAACTGGGCGATCCTCGACGAGCTGCGCAGCCAACGCGTTACCGGGCGCTCGGCGCGGATGCTCTATGAGGTGCTGGGCGACATCTGGGTCGTGCAGCGCAATCCGTATCTGGAAGACGACCTCCTGGCCAATCGCGAACGGCGCGACGCGCTGATCGCAGCGCTGCGCCACCGCCTGCACGAGATCGACAAGCGCCGGCAAGGTAACGACACGGTGCTCGGGCTATACCAGGCCGCCGGTGCGGCGGTCGATGCCTTCGAGCGCCATTTCGCGACGACGGCCGAGTTGCGCCAGCGCGTGCTGAAGACGCTCGTGCGTCACACGCGGCGCGACAACATCGCTTTTGACGGGCTGGCGCGCGTCACGCACGTCACCGACGCGACCGACTGGCGCGTCGAGTATCCCTTTGTCGTGCTTTATCCCGACACCGAGGACGAAATGGCGGCGCTGGTGCGCGGCTGCATCGAGCTTGGATTGACGATCATCCCGCGTGGCGGCGGCACCGGCTATACCGGCAGCGCCGTGCCGCTGACGCCGATGTCGGTCGTCATCAACACCGAGAAGTTGATCGACATCGGTCCGGTCGAACAACTGCGCCTGCCGGGTTGCGACGAGACTTACGCGACGATCCGTACCGGCGCGGGCGTCGTCACCGATCGTGTTTCCGAAGCGGCGAGCAACGCCGGCTTCGTCTTCGCCGTCGATCCGACCTCGGCCAACGCTTCGTGCGTTGGCGGCAACATCGCTATGAATGCCGGCGGCAAGAAGGCCGTGCTGTGGGGCACCGCGCTCGACAATCTGGCGTGGTGGAAGATGGTCGATGTCGACGGCTACGTCATGGAAGTGACGCGCATCGGCCACAACTTCGGCAAGATTCACGAGCAGGCGACGGCGCGCTTCGAGATCCGCCGCTTCGAGAAGGACGGCAAGACGCCGCGCGGCGAAGTGGAGAAGCTCGCCATTCCCGGCAGCACCTTCCGCAAGGCCGGGCTCGGCAAGGACGTCACCGACAAGTTCCTCGCCGGCCTGCCCGGCATTCAGAAGGAAGGCACCGACGGCCTCATCGTCGCGGCCCGCTGGGTGCTGCACAAGATGCCGCCGCATACGCGCACCGTCTGCCTCGAGTTCTACGGCCAGGTGCGCGACGCCGTGCCGGCGATCGTCGAGATCACCGACTACTTCAAGCCGGGCGGCGCCGGCCACGCGGCTGGCGTGCTGCTCGCCGGCCTCGAACACCTCGACGAGCGCTATGTGAAGGCGGTCGGCTATGCGGCCAAGGCCAAGCGCAAGGGCGAGAAAGCCGGTCGCCCGAAGATGGTGCTGATCGGCGATCTCGTCGGCCACGACGATGCGGCGGTGATGGCTGCCGCGTCAGAGGTCGTACGGATGTGCAATCGCCGCTCGGCGGAAGGCTTCATCGCCGTCGATGCCGACACGCGCAAGAAGTTCTGGCTCGACCGCGCGCGCACCGCCGCCATCTCGCGCCATACCAACGCCTTCAAGCTCAACGAGGACGTCGTCATTCCCCTGCCGCGCATGGGCGACTATTGCGACGGCGTCGAGCGCATCAACATCGAGCTGTCGATCGGCAACAAGCTGGCGCTGTGCGACGCGCTCGCCGAGTTTCTTGCCGGCGACCTGCCGCTCCACCGCGGCGACGCCAACCTCGACAACGCCGTGCTGATCGGCGACCAACGGCAAGCCGCGCTGGATACCGTCGCAGCGGTCCGCGCGCGCTGGCAATGGCTGCTCGACCACCTCGACCTGCCGCTCGCCGAGGCCGAATCCCATTTCGACGCACTCGGCGTCACCGCGACAGCCGCCAACGCAAGCGACGGCCGCACCCTCTTCCACCGGGTGCAGGATCATTCGCTGCGCGTGTCGTGGAAGGCCGAACTCAAGCCGCAACTCGAGGACATCTTCGCCGGCAACGTCTTCCGCCTGGTGCGCGAGCGGATCGAGGCGATCCACGGCGAGACGCTGCGCGGCCGCGTTTTCGTCGCCATGCACATGCACGCCGGCGACGGCAACGTGCACACCAATATCCCGGTGAACTCCGACAACTACGCGATGCTGCAGACGGCCTACGCGGCGGTCACGCGCGTCATGGCGCTGGCACGCTCGCTCGACGGCGTGATCTCGGGCGAACACGGCATCGGCATCACCAAGCTCGAGTTCCTGAGCGAAGACGAGATCCGCCCCTTCCGCGAGTACAAGGCGAAAATCGACCCGGATGGCCACTTCAACAAGGGCAAGCTGATGGCCGGCGCCGATCTGGCCAACGCCTACACGCCGTCGTTCTCGCTGCTCGGCACCGAGTCGCTGATCATGGAACAGTCCGAGATCGGTGACATTTCGACGATGGTCAAGGACTGCCTGCGCTGCGGCAAGTGCAAGCCGGTGTGCTCGACGCACGTGCCGCGCGCCAACCTGCTCTACTCGCCGCGCAACAAGATCCTCGCCACGTCGCTGCTGATCGAGGCCTTCCTTTACGAAGAACAGACACGGCGCGGCATCTCACTGATGCACTTCGACGAATTCAACGACGTCGCCGACCATTGCACGATCTGCCACAAGTGCGTCAATCCGTGCCCGGTCGACATCGACTTCGGCAACGTCTCGATCCGCATGCGTAACTTCCTGCGCGAACAAGGCAAGAAGAAGGTGGTACCGGCCAAGGCGGCGGCGATGGCTTTCCTGACCATGAAGGACGCCGCGTCGATCCGCACCATGCGCGCGCTGATGGTCGGCTGGGGCTACAAGGGCCAGCGCCTGGCGCATCGCATTGCCAAGGCGTTCGGGCTGATCCAGCGGCAGACAAAGCAGCCGCCGGCGACGCTCGGCCAGCCGCCGAAAGTCTCGCCGCTCGTCCGCTCGCAGATCATCCACTTCATCAACAAGCCGATGCCCGGCGGGCTGCCCAAGCGCACCTCGCGCGCGCTGCTCGACATCGAGGACGAGAAGATCGTCCCGGTGATCCGCGACCTGCAGAAGGTGAGCGCGGACGACTACGACGGCGACGCCGTCTTCTACTTCCCCGGCTGCGGCTCGGAGCGGCTGTTCTCGCAGGTCGGGCTGGCGACGCAGGCGATGCTCTATCACGTCGGCGCGCAGACCGTGCTGCCGCCCGGCTACCTGTGCTGCGGCTACCCGCAGATCGCCGCCGGCGAAGCTGACCAGGGCCAGAAGATCACCACCGACAACCGCGTGCTCTTCCACCGCGTCGCCAACACGCTCAACTACCTCGACATCAACACGGTGATCGTCTCCTGCGGCACCTGCATGGATCAACTGTTGAAGTATCAGTTCGAGAAGATATTCCCCGGCTGCCGCCTGCTCGACATCCACGAGTACCTGCTGGAAAAGGGCGTCAAACTCGACGGCGTCACCGGCACCCGTTTCATGTACCACGAGCCGTGCCACGCGCCGATGAAGACGCAGTCGGGCATCAAGGTCGCCAACGCGCTGATGGGCCAACCGGTCGAACTCTCCGACCGCTGCTGTGGCGAATCGGGCACGCTCGCCGTGACGCGTCCGGACGTCTCGACGCAAGTGCGCTTCCGCAAGCAGGAGGAAATCGAGAAAGGTGCCGCCAAGCTTCGCGCCGACGGTTTCCAGGGCGACGTCAAGCTGCTCACCTCGTGCCCCTCGTGCCTGCAAGGGCTGTCGCGCTACAACGACGACGCCGGCACACAGGCCGACTACATCGTCGTCGAGATGGCGCGCCGCCTGCTCGGCGACAACTGGATGAAGGATTACGTCGAGAAGGCGAACAACGGTGGCATAGAACGCGTGCTGCTGTAAGACCGCTCGTCGCGCTTCCGTGATTTAGTTCCTTGTATTGATTGACCTAAGTGTCAGACTTCAGGCGTAGTCAGCATTGCCGTTCCGCGCAAGGCGGACCTTGCCTGGAGCCCTGATGATGAATGAACTGAGCCGTACCTGCGAACTGTGCACCTCAACCGGAGGTGAACTCCTCTGGCAAAACGCCCTTTGCCGGATCGTCGAGGTCGATGACGCCGATTACCCCGGCTTTTGTCGCGTCATCCTCAACCGGCACGTCGCCGAGATGACCGATCTGACTGCCGACGAGCAGCAGGAGCTGATGCGCATCGTCTTCTCCGTCGAAGCCGCTGTACGCGACGTCGTCAAGCCAGACAAGATCAATCTGGCCAGCCTCGGCAACATGGTTCCACATGTGCATTGGCACGTTATCCCGCGCTGGCGCGAGGATCGCTGCTTCCCGAATCCGATCTGGGCGCCGACGCAAAGACCGGCGGCCGCGAATCCGGCCGCCAACAATCCCGCCCGTACCGCGACACTGCGCGAGGAACTCACCAAGCGGCTCGGGCTACCAGAGACGCTTGCGAACGGAGGTCAATCATGAACGCCGTGACCAACATCACGTTCGCCATCCCCGACTTCCAGACCGGGAGTGAAATCATTGCCCGCCTGCCGATGGCCAATCCGGCGCAGGCAGCAAACGATCTGGAACGCCTGCTCGACAGTCTGGTCGCCATGCCACCGGACTGCGAGACGTATTTCCGCCTGCTCGAACACGCCCGCCTGCCGATCGCCTTCGTCACCGAAGATCTCTCCAAACGTTACCTGAACAAGCCGCTACCGCTCGGCGACGTCGAGGAGGATCTGTTCCAGCAGGTCGCCACACTCTGGCGCAAGGCCGCGCGCTGCTACGCACATTGTGCCGAACGCGACTCACCCGACGATCATGGCCCGGCGCACGCACAACGTGTGGCGACGACACTGCACCGCTGCATCCAGAATACGGGCATGACCATCGTCGAGCACCTGCGTGCGCGCCGCGAACTCCCTTGGGGGTTATGGCTCGAGCTGCACGGTTACTACGCGAGCGCCGAAGAGTGGGAGATCGCCACGCTGACGATCAACGATCCGCTCGAGCCTCTGGGTCGCAGCACGCATGTCCAGGCCGCCTACGTCAGTTTCCTCCTTTGCGACATGGCGGGGTGCTACAGCCTGTCGCTGCGCGACCAGGCACTCATGCGGCGCTGGGCGACCTATTGGGCGCCGCTCGTCGGCCTGCGCAAGGCGCACGCCGGCGAAGCGCTGCCACAGTTCGTCATCGACCTGATGCAGGATGCTGCGCTGCGCCCTATCGCTGACTGCCTGCAGACCGAGCATCTGCGCTGCCTCGACACCAGTCGTCTAGCGCTGCAGATGACTCAGATCCGGCAGCAGCTGCGGCAACGCGTCCCGCCAGCCCAGCTCGGACTCGGTGAGGATTGCTCGGCCGGCCAGTGCAACCGGCTCCTCGAGACGCTGTCGCGCCCCTGGTCGCAGGCACGCGCGCCGCGCAAGTTCCGCCGCCACGCCACGTCGGGCGCTTCGCAACTGTGCACTGGTTTCGAGGACATGCACTTCCACATTTCCGGCAAGGAGTTCGAACAGCCGGTGAATGTGCACACCTACTCGCGACGAGCCTACGAGAGTCTGTTCGCCTTCCGCCATCAGGTCGATCCAACGCAGGTCCTGCAGGTGCGCAGGGAGCAATACGCGCGCGGACTCGATACCTGGGAGGTCGTCAATCAGTCGGCCAACGGTTTCCGGCTGGTGCGCAGCACGTCAGGCCGCAAGATGATCCATGGGCAGCTGCTTGCGCTGCGCCCGCATGACGGCGACAACTTCCTGCTCGCTCAGAACACCTGGCTGATGCAGGAAAAGGAAGGCGGCCTGATCGCCGGCGTGCGCGCCCTCCCCGGTTTGCCCATCGCCGTTGCCGCACGCTCGATCGCTCAGGAAGGCGAGACGCTTTGGGAGTTCAGCAGCAACTACCAACGCGCCTTCCTGCTGCCGGCGATTCCGGCCGTGCATGCCGAACAGTCGCTCGTCCTGCCGCAAGGTTGGTACCGCAAGGGGCGTGTGATCGAGCTATTCACCGACGGCGTATGGCAAGTCCGGCTGGTTCGCGTACTCGACGCGGGTCCGGACTTCGACCGGGTCAGTTTCGAGATCTGCTGATCGGGTCGGCAGCGTCGGCGGCCAGCAGCACCGCGGATGGGAAGCGCGCGATAAAGCGGCTCCCCTTGCCGGCTTCGCTCTCAATCTCCAGCGTTGCATGGTGGCGCGTCAGCACATGTTTGACGATGGCGAGCCCAAGGCCAGTGCCGCCAGTTTCCCGAGAACGGCTACGATCGACGCGGTAGAAACGCTCGGTCAAGCGCGGCAGATGCTGCGGCGCGATGCCGATCCCGGTATCGGAAACGACGAACTCGGCCGAAGCTTCGCGCCGCCGCCACGCGAGGTCGATCTTTCCGCCCGGCGGCGTGTAGCGCACGGCGTTGCCGGCGAGGTTGCCAAAGGCACTGCGCAACTCGTTGGCGCAGCCGCGAATGACGGACGGCCCATCAACCGTGAGCGTTATTTCATGCCGCCCAGCCGATAATGCCTGCGCGTCGGCCAGGATGCTCTGTAGCATCGGCGCGACCGGCACCCGCTCTTCGATCGGCGCCGAACTGCCGGTCTCTAGCGACGACAGCGTGAGCAGGTCTTCGATCAAGCGCTGCATGCGCGCGTTCTGTTCGCAGATGAGCTTCAGGTAGTGCGCAATTTCCTCTTCGCTGCACGCTGCGTAGTCATCGGCGAGCATTTCGGAAAATCCGGCGACGACGGTGAGTGGCGTTTTGAGTTCGTGTGAAACGTTGGCGATGAAGTCGCGGCGCATCGTCTCCATGCGCTCGAGCTGGCTGATGTCGCGCGAGACGAGGAGATTCTGGTCTTCGCCGTAAGGGATGATCTGGAGCAACAGCGTCAGCCCCTCGACGCGCCCACCGCGATAGATCAGAGGCTCTTCGTAATCTCCGCTGTCAAGATAGGCGACGAAATCGGGATGACGGATCAGATTGGTTAGTGCCTGCCCACGATCGCTCGCCGCGGAAAGCGCGAAGTGCACCTCGGCACGTTCGTTGATCCAGTCGATATGGCGATGGCGGTCAAAGGCGATCACGCCATCGGGTAGCGCCTGGAATGCGCGCATGAAGCGGTCGAGCGTCTCCGAAAGCGCCTTCTGCTGCCCGAGGCGGACGCGCACGCGGCGATGCAGGCCGGCAAACGCAATCTCCCAGGCACCACGCCCGCGCGGCAGCGGCGCATTAAGTGGCCCTTCGAGCCAGTCCATCAGCTGGCGCAAGTGGTAGAGGTGCCAGCAGAGCATCAGCACCAAGCCGCCGGCCAGTGCGCACAAACCCCAGTTGATGCCGAAGCCCAGCGCGATTGGCGCGGCAATCAGGCAAGCAAGCGCCAGCGACCACCAGAGGGTTCGTTCCCACACCGTATTCAAGCGCACCGCTCCGATCGGGCCAATTTGCTCATTCAGACTGGGCAGAGAAACGGTAACCCGTGCCGCGCACCGTCTGGATCAGGCGATCGTGGCCGGTCGCTTCGAGCGAAGCGCGCAGGCGGCGGATATGCACGTCGACGGTCCGCTCCTCGACAAAGATGTGGTCGCCCCACACCTGGTCGAGCAACTGGGCACGCGTGTGTACGCGTTCGGCATGAGTCATGAAGAAATGCAGGAGCCGGAACTCGGTCGGCCCAAGGTCTATGGGTTTACCGTTGCCGGTTACGCGATGCGTTACGGGATCGATGCGCAGGCCCTCGACATCGACACAATCCTCGGTCATCTGCGGCGCCCGTCGGCGGAGCACGGCCTTGATGCGCGCCTGCAGCTCGCGCGGCGAGAACGGCTTGGTCAGGTAATCGTCGGCACCGGCTTCAAGACCGGAGACCTTGTCGTGTTCCTCGCTGCGCGCCGTCAGCATGATGATCGGCAAGTCGCGCGTGCGCTCTTCCGCCCGCAGGCGTCGGGCGTACTGGATGCCACTCATGCCGGGCAGCATCCAGTCGAGCAGGACGACGTCGGGCAAGGTTTCATTGACCAGGCGCACCGCGTCTTCCGCCGTATCCGCGCGCAGCGTCCGATGTCCGGCGTGTTGCAAACTCGCAGCGATCAGCTCCTGAATCGACGGTTCGTCTTCAACGACAAGGATGGTGGCTGGCATCGGTTCTTCGCTCTCTGAAATTGCGTGCCCGAAGTCTATTAAGGATGGATTACAGATTGATGACAGGGCTGGCGCGAAAGCGTGTCGGCGCTTTGCCCCGCGGCCGTACGCACGGAGTTTGCGCTATGATAGCGCGTTCACCAAAACGCAAAGGTTGACATGGCTGGCCTCAATTCCGACACCCCGATTCCCACCGAGATCAAACTGCACCAGAAGTCGCGGATTCTCGAACTGGCATTTGAGAACGGCGAGCGTTATGAGCTCAGCTACGAGTTCCTGCGCGTCTTTACGCCGTCCGCCGAAGCACGCGGGCATGCCCCCGGACAGGAGACCCTGCAGGTCGGCAAGCGCGACGTCGAGATCCTCAACATCGAACCGGTCGGCAACTATGCGATCAAGCCGATTTTCTCGGATGGTCACGACAGCGGTCTCTTTTCGTGGGACATGCTGCACACGCTGTGCATCCATCGCGACGAGCTTTGGCAAGCGTATCTCGATCGCCTCGCCGAGGCCGGCGCCAGCCGCGACCCGGCCGAATGCCCGGCGCCACCGCCCAAACCGACGCCGTCCTGTGCGGTCAAACGTTGATCCAAGCCGTTCTTTCCGAGCCTGAACGATGAATTCTGAAAGCAAGACCCACTTCGGCTTCGAGCAGGTCGCCGAAGCCGAGAAAGCCCGCCGCGTCGCACAAGTCTTCGACTCCGTCGCCCATCGCTACGACATCATGAACGACCTGATGTCGGGCGGCATGCACCGACTGTGGAAGTCATTCACCATCGCCCGCAGCGGCGTGCGCGAGGGTTCGCGCGTGCTCGACGTGGCCGGCGGCACCGGTGACTTGTCGCTCGCTTTCGCGCGCAAGGTCGGCAAGACCGGACAGGTCTGGTTGACCGACATCAACAATGCGATGCTCACGCACGGCCGCGACCGCCTCTGCGACAAGGGTTTTCTGCTGCCGGTCGCCCAGTGCGACGCCGAGAAGCTACCGTTTCCGGACGACTACTTCGATTGCGTCACGGTCGCCTTTGGGCTACGCAACATGACGCACAAGGAAACGGCGCTGGCTGAAATGCGCCGCGTGCTGCGTCCCGGCGGTCGTCTGTTGGTACTTGAGTTCTCGCAGATCTGGAAGCCGCTGGCGCCGGTCTATGATCTTTACTCGTTCAAGGTCATTCCGCGCATCGGCGAGATCATCACCAAGGACGCCGACAGCTACCGCTATCTCGCCGAATCGATCCGGGTCCATCCCGATCAGGAGACGCTGAAGGGCATGATGGAAGGCGCGGGCCTGGAGAAGGTCGAGTACTTCAACCTGACGCTCGGCGTCGTCGCGTTGCATCGCGGCTTCAAGTTCTGACCATCGGCGATGCTGCTCCCGATCGCGCTGAGAGCCATCAATCACGTCCTAAAGGGTGAAGATTGGGCCACGAAGCGGCTGCGTGCATTCGCAGGACAGTCGCTCCGGCTCGAACTTGGGCGCTTTCAAGTTCCGGTACGGATAGACACCAAGGGTTTACTGGTTGCGCAGTCCGCTAGCGATTCGTCAGTTCCGGTGCAGCCGGCGGTGGTGATCACCTTGCCCGTGGACACACCGGCACGCCTGCTGCTCGACCCGACGTCGCTGGTCGGTCTGATGACGATCAGTGGATCGGCCGAGTTGGCGGATCACCTCAATTTCATTTTCAAGAGTCTGCGTTGGGATGCCGGGCACGATCTCGCTCGGCTGGTCGGCGATATTGCCGCTCGACGGCTCGTCGAAGGCGGCAAGCAGTTCGTCCGCTGGCAGACCACACAGGTGTCGAATGCAGCGAGCAATGTCGTCGAGTTCTTTACCGACGAACAAGCCACGCTTGTTCAGCACGACGAGATGAGCGAGTTCGCCGCCTCGGTCGCGACCACCCGCACCGCGCTTTCCAATCTGGAAAGCCGGATCGCCAAGCTCGAACGAACAAGGGACTAAGGTTCGGATCGACGGATTGAAAAAGGGCGGATGAAGCATCCGCCCTTTTGCTTGATCGCGTACGCGCCGGCGGTCAATGCTGGTGCTTGCGTACCCGCTTGATCGCCTTCAACTGCGCAACGGCCTGCGCCAACTCAGCCTCTGCGGTGGCGTAATTGACATCGGCATCGCGATTCTTCAGCGACTCCTCGGCGTGGCGCCTGGCCTCAATTGCCTTGGCTTCGTCCAGGTCGTGAGCACGGATGGCGGTATCGGCAAGCAGCGTGATCAGCGTCGGCTGCACTTCGAGCACACCACCGGACACGTAGACCAACTCGTACTCTTCGCGATCGGGGATCTTCAGGCGAACGGTTCCCGGTTTGACGCGCGTCAACAGCGGCGCATGACGCGGGAAGATACCCAGTTCACCAGCCTCACCCGGAAATACAGCAAAGTCAGTCTCGCCCGAAAAGATCAACTCTTCAGCACTGACTACGTCAACATGAACTCTGAGTGGCATTGTTTATTCCCTTGCACACATCGCGCCGAGCCCTGTTGGGCGACACGAAGTGTGCAGTCTTGAGCGTTAGAGGTTTTTGGCTTTCTCGAAAACTTCGTCGATGCTGCCGACCATGTAGAACGCCTGCTCGGGGATGTTGTCGCACTCGCCTTCGACGATCATCTTGAAGCCCTTGATCGTGTCCTTCAGGGTGACGTACTTGCCCGGTGAGTTGGTAAACACTTCGGCGACGTGGAACGGTTGCGACAGGAAGCGCTGGATCTTGCGCGCGCGATAGACGGCCAGCTTGTCTTCCGGCGAGAGTTCGTCCATACCGAGAATGGCGATGATGTCGCGCAGCTCCTTGTACTTCTGCAGCGTCATCTGCACCGCTCGCGCAACCTTGTAGTGCTCCTCGCCGACAACCTGCGGGTCGAGCTGGCGCGAGGTCGAGTCGAGCGGATCGACGGCCGGGTAGATACCGAGCGCGGCGATGTCACGCGAAAGCACGACGGTCGAGTCAAGGTGGAGGAAGGTCGTCGCCGGGGATGGATCGGTCAAGTCGTCCGCCGGCACGTACACGGCCTGGATCGATGTGATCGAACCGACGTTCGTCGAGGTGATCCGCTCTTGCAGACGCCCCATTTCCTCCGCCAGCGTCGGCTGGTAGCCCACGGCAGACGGCATCCGGCCGAGCAGTGCCGAGACTTCCGTACCGGCCAGCGTGTAACGGTAGATGTTGTCGACGAAGAACAGAATGTCGCGGCCGTCATCACGGAAACGTTCGGCCATCGTCAGACCTGTCAGTGCGACGCGCAGACGGTTGCCCGGCGGCTCGTTCATCTGGCCGAAGACCATTGCCACCTTGTCTAGGACGTTGGACTCCTTCATTTCGTGATAGAAGTCGTTACCCTCGCGAGTACGCTCGCCAACACCGGCAAACACCGAAAGACCCGAGTGCTGCTTGGCGATGTTGTTGATCAGTTCCATCATGTTGACGGTCTTGCCAACGCCGGCGCCGCCGAACAGACCAACCTTGCCGCCCTTGGCGAACGGGCAGATCAGATCGATAACCTTGATGCCGGTTTCGAGCAGTTCAACCGACGGCGACAGTTCGTCGAATTTCGGTGCGGGCTGGTGAATCGAACGGCGCTCGTCGGTCGCGATCGGTCCGGCTTCGTCGATCGGACGACCGAGCACATTCATGATGCGACCGACCGTTGCATCGCCCACCGGCACCGAGATCGGTGCATTCGTACCGTTGACCTTCATGCCGCGGCGCAGGCCGTCGCTTGATCCCATGGCAATCGTACGCACGATGCCGTCGCCGAGTTGCTGCTGCACTTCGAACATCAGGTCGGCTTCACAACCAGCGTGCTCTTCGGCCTTGTCGAGCAACAGCGCGTCGTAGACCTTGGGCATCGCGTCGCGCGGGAACTGGATATCCACCACGGCGCCGATACACTGAACAATGTTTCCTTGACTCATCGTCGTATCCTCAATCGATTAACTTGGTTCGCGTGGTCAGACAGCCGCTGCGCCGCTGACGATTTCCGAAAGCTCTTTGGTGATCGCTGCCTGGCGTGCCTTGTTGTAGGCCAGACGCAATTCGCCGATGACGTTCTTGGCATTGTCGGACGCCGACTTCATGGCCACCATCCGCGCACTCTGTTCCGACGCCATGTTCTCGGCGACCGCCTGGTACAGAACGGCTTCGACGTACCGGACGAGAAGATCGTCGATCACGGTCTTGGTATCCGGCTCGTAGATGTAGTCCCAGCGACTCTTCGAGTTGCTGCCGACCAGATCACCCGACAGCGGCAGGATCTGCTCGATCACCGCTTCCTGCTTCATGGTGTTGATGAAGCGTGTATAGGCGAGATAAAGGACGTCGATTTCACCATTGACGTAGGCATCAAGCTGGACTTTCGCCGGACCGATCAGTTTCTCGAGGTGCGGGGTGTCGCCCAGACCGACGAGGTGCGAGACGATGTCGGCGCCGGCACGCATCATGAAGCCGAAGCCTTTGTTGCCGACGGCCGTCACCTTCAGTTTCTTGCCCTCGGCGTCCCACTCCTTCATCTTGCTCAAGGCCAGACGCAACACGTTGGTGTTAAGGCCACCGCACAAGCCCTTGTCCGACGTCACCGCGATCAAGCCGACCGCCTTGACGTTCTCGCGCTTCTCCAGGAACGGATGGCTGTAGTCGGTCAACGCGTGCGAGAGATTGCCGGCGACGCGCCGGATCTTCTCGCCGTACGGCCGGGCCGCACGCATCCGGTCCTGCGCCTTGCGCATCTTGGACGCGGCGACCATTTCCATCGCTTTGGTGATCTTGCGCGTGCTTTCGACGCTCTTGATCTTGTTACGAATCTCTTTGCCGCTTGCCATGGCAATCTTCTCCCTGACGATCAGGCCAGCGTGGCCTTGAACTCCTCAATCGCCTTGGTAAGCGCCTGTTCGGCTTCGGCATCAAGTTCCTTGGTGGTCTCGATCTTCTCGATGAGGCTGGCGTATTTCTGCTTGACGAAAACCTGCATCTGGCGTTCCACGTCGAGCGCCTTCTTGACCTCGATACCGTCAAACTGACCCTTGTTGACCGCCAGCAGCGTGATGCCCATCTCCGCCACCGTCATCGGCGAGTACTGCGGCTGCTTCATCAGTTCCGTCACCAGACGGCCGCGATCGAGCTGCTTGCGGGTCGCTTCGTCGAGGTCGGAAGCGAACTGCGCGAACGCCGCCAATTCACGGTACTGCGCCAGCGCAAGACGCACGCCGCCACCGAGCTTCTTGATGATCTTCGTCTGCGCCGCACCACCCACGCGCGACACCGAGATACCCGCGTCGATTGCGGGACGGATACCGGAATTGAACAGATCGGTATCGAGGAAGATCTGGCCGTCGGTAATCGAGATGACGTTCGTCGGCACGAAGGCGGAAACGTCGCCAGCCTGCGTTTCGATCACCGGCAGAGCTGTCAGCGAGCCCGTCTTGCCCTTCACTTCGCCGTTGGTGAACCTTTCGACGTATTCCTCATTGACGCGAGCGGCGCGCTCGAGCAAGCGCGAGTGCAGGTAGAAAACGTCGCCCGGATACGCTTCACGCCCCGGCGGACGACGCAGAAGCAGCGAAACCTGACGGTAGGCCCACGCCTGCTTGGTCAAGTCGTCGTAGATGATCAGCGCGTCCTGACCGCGATCGCGGAAGTACTCGCCCATCGTGCAGCCGGCATACGGCGCAATGTATTGCAGCGCTGCCGATTCGGCGGCGGTCGCCGCAACGACGATGGTGTACTCCATGGCGCCATGCTCTTCCAGCTTGCGCACGACATTGGCTACGGTCGAAGCCTTCTGGCCGACGGCAACGTAGATACAGAAGAGATCCTTGCCCTTCTGGTTGATGATCGTATCGACAGCGACGGCAGTCTTGCCCGTCTGGCGGTCGCCGATGATCAGTTCGCGCTGACCGCGACCGATCGGCACCATCGAGTCGATCGACTTAAGGCCGGTTTGCACCGGCTGCGACACCGATTTGCGCCAGATAACGCCCGGCGCCACCTTCTCGATCTTGTCGGTGAGCTTGGCGTTGATCGGCCCCTTGCCGTCGATCGGCTGACCGAGCGAGTTCACCACACGGCCCAGCAGCTCCGGACCGACCGGCACTTCGAGAATGCGCCCGGTCGTCTTGACCGTATCGCCCTCAGTAATGTGTTCGCATTCGCCGAGGACCACAGCACCGACGGAATCGCGCTCAAGGTTGAGCGCCATGCCGTACGAGCCACCCGGGAACTCAAGCATTTCACCTTGCATGACATCGGCCAGACCGTGGATACGGCAGATACCGTCCGTCACTGTGACCACCGTGCCCTGGGTGCGGGTTTCGGCGCCAACGTCTAGATTCTGAATCTTGTTCTTGATCAGTTCGCTGATCTCGGAAGGATTCAACTGCATTTATTTCTCCTAGTTCTTTAGCGCCGTAGCCATCGCGTCAAGCTTGCCGCGAACCGAGGCGTCGAGTATCTGGTCACCTACCGCAACTTTGACGCCACCGACCAGCGAAGCATCGACCTCAACCCTGGGCTGCAGATGAGCGCTGAAATGCGCCTCGAGTTGCCCGACCAGTTGAGCCAGCTGCGCGTCATCCAAAGGAAAGGCGCTGGTAATCACCGCCTCCTTGACACCCTCGTCCGCGCTCTTCAGCTGTTCGAAGATCTCGCTGATCTGGGGAAGGATGTCGAAGCGCTCGTTTTCGGCCAACAGGCCGATGAACGACGACAACTCCTTGTTCCGCGCTTCGTCGGCAAGTGAAATGAACAAATCGGCAACCTGGCTGGCAGAAAGCTTCGGGTTACCGATGACTTTTGCCATTTCCGGATCCTGCGCGACGGCGGAAAGCCGTTGCAGACGCTCCGACCAAGCCGCCAGCGACTGGCCATCCTTACCGAGCCGGAACACCGCCTGGGCATAAGGACGCGCAATGGTGACTGATTCAGCCATGAGCGTTACAGATCCTGTTTGATGGTCGCCAAGATATCGGCATGCGCCTTGGCATCGACCTCGCGGCGCAGAATCTTCTCGGCACCGGCAACGGCCAGTTCCGCCACCCGCTCGCGCAATGCTTCGCGGATGCGGGCAGAGTCCTGCTCGATTTCTACATGCGCGGAAGCGACGACCTTCTCCGCTTCAACACGCGCCTGGGCCTTTGCCTCCTCGATGATCTGCTCGGCGCGACGTTCGGCCTGGGCAATCAATTCGGCGACCTTTTCCTTGCCTTCGCGCATCGTCTCGGCCGAGTGCTTGGCCGCCAGATCCAGACTTTGCCGGCCGCGCTCCGCCGCAGCCAAGCCCTCGGAAATCTTGGCCGCACGCTCGTCAAGCGCCTTGACGATGGGCGGCCACACGAATTTCATCGTGAACAACGCGAGAATGATGAACACAGTGACCTGTGCCAGTAACGTAGCATTCAGATACACGTCATATACCTTTCCGTGGAATGGACCGGATGTTCGTCAAAGAGTTACTTGAGGAACGTCGAGATGGCAAACCACACGGCAATACCGGTTCCGATGATGAACGCGGCGTCAATCAGACCCGCCAGAATGAACATCTTCACTTGCAGTTCGTTCATCAGCTCCGGCTGACGTGCAGAGGCCTCAAGATACTTGCCGCCCATCAGGCTGATACCGATACAAGCCCCGATGGCGCCGAGAGCGATGATCAGACCGCAGGCAAGAGCAACATTCCCGAATACTTGTTCCATGACTACTCCTTCAGATTGATTTACCAGCAAAGTTGTTAAAAAAGAAAACCGCAGCCACCGCCTAATGGCTCTCGTGCGCCTGCCCGAGATACACCAGCGTCAGCATCATGAAGATAAACGCCTGCAACACTACGATAAAGATATGGAATAGCGCCCACAACGTCCCGGTGATCAAGTGTCCGATCCAGAGCATGGAGCCTCCAAACAGCGACAGCGACGGGGCTGCCATCCCCATCAGCGCGATCAGCAGGAATAGCAATTCGCCCGCATACATGTTGCCGAACAACCGCATGCCGTGCGAGACAGTCTTGGCGATGAACTCGATGAGCTGCATCAGGAAGTTGGGCAACCAGAGCAGGGGGTGATTGCCGAACGGCGCCGTAAACAGTTCGTGCACCCAACCACCGAGGCCCTTGACCTTGATGTTGTAATAGAAGCAGAGCAGCAACACACCTACCGACAGACCCAGCGTTCCGTTGAGGTCGGCAGTCGGCACGACACGCAGATAGGCGTGCGGGTCACCGCTCAGTTTCTGCCAAAGCATCGGCAGCAGATCGACCGGCAGAAAGTCCATCGAGTTGAGCAGGAAAACCCACACAAACACCGTCAGCGCCAGTGGCGCGATGAAGCGCCGCGACTGTTCATTGTGGACGATCGCCTTAGCCTGGTTCCCGACCATCTCGACCAGAATCTCTAGCGCCGCCTGGGCTCGGCCCGGGACACCTGCCGTCGACCGCCTGGCAATCAGCCACATCCCGAGCAGGCCAAGAACGCCAAGCAGCACCGAAAAGAACACCGTGTCGTAATTGATGATCGAGAAGTCGACCATCTGCGTTTGCGGATGTCCGGACGAGTTAAAGTTGGCAAGGTGGTGAAGAACGTATTCGCCCGCGTTGGGCGCGCTTGCGGCGGCTTCGTGACCTGTCGACATGTTCAGTTCTTTTCTTTGTTCCAGAAAGCAAAAAACAATGCTTGCGTCGCAAGCACCAAGCCGAGCAACATGGAAGGCCAGTGCAAATCGGCGTAACCCTTCGCAACCAACAACAGCAAGGCGACAATCGCCACCATCTTAAGCAACTCGCCGAGCAGGAAATTCACCGGATACGAGGCACCAGGCCGCTTGGCCACAGACCTTAAACGCAGGGCAAACAGAAAGTTGGGAAGCGCACAAACCAGCCCGCCCAACAACGCCGAAACCACACCCCGCACACCCGTGAAAAACCCCGCTCCCACAGCGGCAATTATCGTCGCCCCGACCTGCAAAAATATGACTCTAAACATGAGCTAGATCGAATCGCAAATCGGAGCAAACAAAAAGTCTACTACAAGACTTTAAAACCCTGAATCAATATTCTATTTAACTTGGCGAGTATATCACTTTATAGGTCTTAAACACCCGATCACTTCGCCCTGACGACTGCAAACGACACGAAAAGACGCCCAAGAGACTCGATAGCGCTCAGAAACTGGTAAAAAACGCGTCTATTTGCGCATTATTTGCAGGATTCCCTCAAGTTGATCGAGATTACCGAAGTCAATCTTGATGGTTCCCGCGCCCTTCTTGGTCGTACGAATCTCGACGTTGGCACCGAGCGTGTCAGAAAGTTCCTCCTGCAAGCGTAAAACATCGCGATCCGGTTTGTTCACCTGGGCTGGTTTTGGCGGTTTGAGCGCATGTTGCACGAGCCGCTCCGTATCCCTTACCGACAGCCCCTTCTGCACGACACGCTGGGCGAGCTGGATCTGCAAGGCGCCGGACAGGGGCAGGAGCGCACGCGCGTGCCCCATGTCAATGTCGCCGCGCATCAGCAATTCCTGAACTGGCGGCACGAGCTGCAACAGACGCAACAGGTTCGAGGCGGCCGGACGCGACCGTCCGACAGCATCGGCCGCCTCCTGATGCGTCATCGAGAATTCGTCGATCAAGCGCTGTAGCCCCTGCGCTTCCTCGAGCGGATTGAGATTCTCGCGCTGGATGTTTTCGATCAGCGCCATGGCCAGCGCGGATTCGTCGGGAATCTCGCGAATCAGCGTCGGCACTTCGGTCAGACCCGCGATCTGGGCGGCGCGCCAGCGCCGTTCACCGGCAACGATCTCGAAGCGGTCGTCACCCAAAGCGTTGGCGATCGGCCGCACCAGGATCGGTTGCATCAGACCCTGAGCGCGAATGGAGGCGGCAAGCTCCTCAAGCGAAACGCTGTCCATCTGCGTACGCGGCTGATACTTGCCCGGCTGCAGACTGGCGACCGACAGCGAACGCTGTTGCTCGCGACTCTGCGTCTCGTTGCCAGCCAGCAGTGCATCCAGCCCGCGCCCGAGTCCTTTCAGTTTCATGCCACGCCTCCTTGTTCGACCATTTTGCCGTCGCGGCGGTCGAGCATCTCCTGCGCGAGCGCCATATAGGCCTGCGCCCCTTTTGACGAACGATCGAAAGCGATCACGGGCTTGCCATACGACGGCGCCTCGGCCAGACGGACGTTACGCGGAATGATCGTGCGATAGACCTTGCGCCCGAAGTGCTCGTCGAGTTCCGCCGACACCTGCTGGGTCAGCGTCGAGCGCGGATCAAAGAGTGTACGCAGGAGCCCCTCGATCTCCAGCCGCGAATTGAGATTGGCACGCACCTTCTTCAGCGTGGCAACCAGGTCGGTCAAGCCTTCGAGCGCGTAGTACTCGCACTGCATCGGAATCATCACCGCATCGGCCGCAACGAGACCGTTAACGGTGAGCATATTGAGCGCCGGCGGACAGTCCATCAGGATGAAGTCGTAGTCGCCAAGCACTGGTGCAAGGGCGTCGCGCAAGCGAAATTCGCGGCCGCCCATCTCGATCAGCTCGACTTCGGCGCCGGCGAGTTCGCGATTGGCGGGCAGGATATCGAAGCCGAACTCCGTCTTGATACGAGCATCGACCAGCGTCGAGCGCCCGATCAGGATCTGGTAGACGGTTGGCAGCGCCTCGCGCTTGACCACGCCGCAACCTGTCGTCGCGTTACCCTGCGGATCGAGGTCGATCATCAGCACCCGCTGCTCGAGCGCAGCGAGACAGGCCGACAGGTTGACCGCCGTCGTCGTCTTGCCGACCCCACCTTTCTGGTTGGTCACTGCCAGTATTCTTGCCAACTCAACTCTCCCCTGCGTCATTCTCGTCGGTGCGCCGCACGACGACCAGATGACGCTCGCCATCGACGCCCGGTACCGCCAGCCGATGCACGCATTCGACGCGTACCGCGGATGGCAAGCGGGCAATCTCATCGTGCGGCCAAACACCCTTCATGCCCAGCCAGCACCCGCCATCGGCCAGCAGATGCCCGGACAGATTGACGAAATCGGCCAGTTCGGCAAACGCCCGCGAGGTGATCGCGGCAAACCCCATCGCCGGATGATACTGTTCGACCCGCCCACAGTGAACGGCCACATTGGGCAAGGCAAGTTCGATCGCCGCCTGGCGCAGGAATGCCGTCTTCTTGGAATTGCTGTCGAGCAGGGTCACCTGCAGCTCGGGCCGCGCGATGGCCAGTGGAATCCCGGGCATGCCGCCACCACTGCCAACGTCGAGGAGGTTGCTCGCCGGCACAAATGGAAGGATCGCCAGCGAATCGAGGAGGTGATGGCTGACCGCCTTCTCCTCCTCGCGCATCGCGGTCAGACTGAAGGTCTTGTTCCACTTGTAGAGAAGCGCGGCGTAGGCAAGGAGCCTCTCCTGCGCGGACGACGGCAAAGCGATTTCCATCTGCGCAAGCCCTTGCCGCAGCTGCTCGTCGCGATTCATGCGCCCGAACGCGCTGCTGCCAGCGCCCCGCGTTTGAGATGGACCAGGAGAATCGAAATTGCCGCTGGCGTCATGCCCTGAATGCGCGACGCCTGACCGATCGTTTCCGGCCGATGGCGGATCAGCTTCTGCTGGATCTCGTTGGATAGACCACCGATCCGGTTGTAGTCGATATCTTCGGGCAGCTTCGTTTCCTCGGCTGCGAGACTCTTCGCCACCTCTTCCGACTGTCGATCGATGTAGCCCTGGTATTTGGCCTGGATCTCGACCTGCTCGATGACGAGCGGATCGATCGTGCCGCCATCGACGGACCCGCCCGCAATCGCCAGAGACATCAGGCTGGAGTAATTGACGTCGGGTCGCCGCAACAGGTCATAGAGCGTGTATTCGTGATCGATCGGCTTGCCGAGCACTTGCGTCACGGCGTTCATGTCGACCTTGTCCGGGTGCACCCAGGTCGAGCGCAGCCGCTGTTGCTCGCGCGCGATCGCCTCCTGTTTCTCGCAGAAGGCAGCCCAGCGCGCGTCGCTAACAAGGCCGAGGCGACGCCCGGTTTCGGTCAGGCGCATGTCGGCGTTGTCCTCACGCAGGCTCAACCGATACTCGGCGCGGCTCGTGAACATGCGGTACGGCTCGGAGACACCGCGCGTAATCAGGTCATCGACGAGTACGCCGAGGTAGGCCTCGTCGCGGCGTGGCGACCACGCCTCCTTGCCCTGCACCTGCAGCGCCGCGTTGGCGCCGGCAAGCAGACCTTGTGCGGCGGCTTCCTCGTAGCCGGTCGTCCCGTTGATCTGGCCGGCAAAGAAAAGCCCCTTGATCACCTTCGTTTCCAGTGACGCGTGCAATCCGGTCGGATCGAAGTAGTCGTACTCGATCGCGTATCCGGGGCGCAGGATGTGGCAGTTTTCCAATCCCTTCATCGAACGCACGAGCGCCAGCTGCACGTCGAACGGCAGACTCGTCGAAATGCCGTTCGGGTAGATCTCGTGCGTCGTCAGGCCTTCCGGTTCGAGGAAGATGTTGTGACTGCTCTTCGACGCGAAACGATGGATCTTGTCCTCGATCGACGGGCAGTAGCGCGGCCCGACGCCCTCGATGACGCCGGTGTACATCGGCGAGCGGTCGAGTCCGCCGCGGATGATCTCGTGCGTGCGCTCGTTGGTGCTGGTCACCCAGCATGGTAGCTGGCGCGGATGCTGGCTCGCCTTGCCGAGCAGGGAGAACACCGGCAGCGGATCGTCAGAATGCTGCTCGGCCATCACCGAGAAGTCGATCGTCTTGCCGTCGAGACGCGGCGGCGTGCCCGTCTTCAGGCGGCCAACCGGCAGTTGCAACTCGCGCAGCCGCGCCGCGAGTGAAACGGAGGGCGGCTCGCTCATGCGCCCGCCCGTCGTGTTCGACAGGCCGACGTGAATCTTTCCGTTAAGGAAGGTGCCGGCGGTGAGCACGACGGCACGCGCGGAAAAGCGAACGCCGAGCTGCGTCACGGCGCCGACGACGCGATCGCCCTCGATGATCAGGTCGTCACATGCCTGCGCGAACAGGGTCAGATTCGGCTGGTTTTCCAGACGGCCACGGATCGCCTGCTTGTACAGCACGCGGTCGGCTTGCGCGCGCGTTGCGCGCACGGCCGGACCCTTGCTTGAATTGAGAATGCGAAACTGGATGCCGGCCTCGTCGGTCGCCGCCGCCATCGCGCCGTCGAGCGCATCGACTTCCTTGACCAGATGGCCCTTGCCGATGCCGCCGATCGAGGGGTTGCAACTCATCGCGCCGAGCGTGTCGAGGCTGTGCGTGAGCAGCAGCGTCTTGACGCCCATGCGCGCGCTGGCGAGCGCTGCTTCGGTGCCGGCATGGCCGCCACCGACCACGATCACGTCGAAGCGGTCAGGAAACTGCATGGGGAGTCCGTAAATTCCGGGTGTGCTGAAGGGATGCGGATTCTACGCCAATCCGCTGAAAAATAACAGGTTTCGGCCACAGCGGCGGCTTATGCCCACGGTCTGAATCGGTGGTCGGCCGGAAGACGATTGATTGCGCCCGGCTCTTGCTTGCTCGTCATCGAACTGTCGCGTAAGGTTCCCGTCATGGCCACGCCCGACACCAACGACACGTCCGAGATCATGCGCCGCATCGGCAAAGAGCTGCCGCGCATGCGGGTGCTGCTCGTCGACCGCCACGCCAGTGCACGCAACACCTTGCGCATGATCCTTTCGACGCTGGGCATCAGCGCCGTGCATAACGCATCGAACACGACCGAAGTCATGCGCCAGGTCAAGGCCTACCCGTTCGACATCATCTTCGCCGACTACCATCTCGACGACGGGCGCGACGGCCAGCAGTTGCTCGAGGAACTCCGGCAACAGCGCCTGATCTCGCTGTCGACGGTCTATATGGTCGTCACCGCCGAACGCGGTTACCACAACGTGGTCTCGGTCGCCGAACTCGCGCCCGACGATTACCTGATCAAGCCATTCACCGCCGATCAGTTGCAGAGCCGCCTGGTAAAGGCACTCTACAAGAAGAAATACTTTGAACGCGTCTTCCGCCACCTCGACAACGGCGCCTTTAACGATGCGCTCGCCGCGTGCGAGGGATTGCTCGGCAAGGACGAACAGTTCCTCTACGACACCTTGCGTTTCAAGGGCGAAATCCTCAACGCGCTCGGCCGCTACGAGGAAGCCAAGGCGGTCTATCAGCAGGTGCTCGACAACGCCATGGTGCCCTGGGCGCGCATGGGACTGGCGATTGCGCTGCGCGGCATGGACGCGCTGGCCGAGGCGGAAATGATCGGCACCTCGATCATCGACGACTTTCCGGAATATCTGGCGGCCTACGACTTCGTCGCCAATGTGCGCGAGGAAATGGGCAAGCTCGCCGAGGCGCAGGAGACACTGCAGAAGGCCTCGGCCATCTCGCCCAACAACTCCGTGCGCCAGCGCATGGTCGCCGAGATCGCCGTGCGCAACGACGATCTCGACGTCGCCGAGCGCGCCTACAGCAAGGTGCTCGAACGCCACCGGGGATCGTCGCTGCGCGTCATCGACGACTACACCAACCTGACGCGCGTCATGCTCGATCGCGGCCATACCGACGGCGCACGCATGATCACGCAGGAACTGCGGCGCGAGTGGCGCGGCAACAAGCAGGGCGAACTCGCCGCGCTGGTCATGGACAGCCTGTGCTGCAACCAGCAAGGGGAGCCGGCCAAGGCCAAGGCGGCACTGGAGAAGGCGCTCGCGCTGCACGCCGACATCGGCGACGACCCCAAGGCCAAGGCGTTATCGCAGAAAATCGCCGTCGATCTGGCTCACGCCTGCCTGGCGTCCGGCGAGGAAGATCGGGCCAAGGAGATCCTGAGCAAGGTCGCCGCCGAGAACCATGAGGACCGCGGAATGATCGCCCAGATCCAGGGGGTTTTCGCCAAGACCGGCAATGAGGAAGCCGGCCAGTCGATGCTCGCCAAGGTCGGACGCGAGATCGTCGAACTCAACAACCGCGGCGTGCTCGCCGCGCGCAGCGGCGACCTGGTGGCGTCGGTGCAGATGCTGATCGAAGCCGCCGAGCGCGTTCCCAACCTGCAGTTCCTGGTCAACGCCAGCAAGGCGATCTTCACCCTGCTCGACCGCAAGGGCTGGAACGAGGATATGGCGCAGCGCGGCATCCGCTATCTGCAGATGGCGCAGGCCAAGGACTTGCGCAACGCCAAGGTGATTTCGGCGAGCGAGCTTTATCAACAGGTGGCACGCAAGTACGGCATCGAGGTCGTTCCGCTCGGCGGCGCGCGCGGCGCGGCCGATGCGCCCTGACGATTAGTCGAGCGACGCAAGCAGACGGCGGATCGGCGTCGGCAGCGCAGCCGATTCGATACTCGCCAGGTCCAGCCATTCCCAGCCCGGCTCGCCAGCCACGCCGGACGCCCGCTCGACGCGGCAGCAAACGGCCTGGATATTCAGACGAAAGTGCGTAAAGGTGTGCTTGAGCGTCGCCATCGGCTGAGCGGCGAGCAATCGGAATCCGTGACGCCGGGCAAATTCGTCGGCTGTGGCCGTATCGCCTTCCGGCAAGCTCAGCAGACCGCCCCAGATACCGGTGGGCGGCCGTCGTTCGAGCAAGACGTGCTCGCCGTCGGTCAGCAGCAAGAGGCTCGTTTCACGCTCCGGTAAAGCCTTGCGCGGACGAGCGGCCGGCAGTTCCCCTTGCCTACCCTGCCGGCGCGCAACACATATGTCGCTCATCGGACAGATGGCACACGCAGGGTTGGCGCGCGTGCACAGCGTCGCACCAAGATCCATGAGCCCTTGTGTATAGCTCTCCATCGCGGACGAAGGCAGCAGCAATTCGGCGAGTTGCCACAACACGCTCTCGGTCGCCACCGAACCTGGGAAGCCTTCGACACCGAAGCAGCGCGCCAGCACGCGCTTCACGTTACCGTCAAGGATCGCAGCCCGCGCCCCAAAAGCAAAGACGGCGATCGCCGCCGCCGTCGAGCGACCGATGCCCGGCAATTCGGCGATGCGCTCCGGCTCCTTGGGAAATGCGCCGCCATGGTCGGCGACAAGGGCCTGCGCGCAGCGATGCAGATTTCGCGCCCGCGCGTAGTAGCCGAGGCCGGACCAGAGTTCGAGCACTGACTCGAGCGGCGCGGCCGCCAGTTCGGCGATGCCCGGGAAGCGCTCGAGAAAACGCTCGTAATAGGGGATTACGGTGCTCACCTGCGTCTGCTGCAGCATGATCTCGGACAGCCAGATGCGATACGCATCGCGCGTGTTCTGCCACGGCAGATCGTTGCGTCCGTGCCGGCGCTGCCAGTCGGTCAGACGACGGGAGAAGGAATCATCCGTTGAGATGCAAAGGGAATCCGGATTGTTAGACATTTTCTGACTCTGGGCTTCTCGACAGTCCATCGCCTGCGGGCGATAATCGGCGCCGTGTGCCGCGAGCGTGCCTTCAGCCGATTCTCCGGATGAAGCCGAACGCGCGGCAGAGCGCGACGACACGAACAGAACAGACCGCCGGAAGCCTGAACTTCTCGCAAGCGCACCGATCTTAGCATGCCCCTCAAAACTGCCCCGAGCTGCCGATGATTCACGCCAACGCTGCCGCAAACTGCCCCGAAACGCCAACTGCAGCCGCCGATCTGCCGTGCGCGACCTGCGATGCGGGCAACGCGCCCAAGCAGCCGAACCCGCGCAATCCTGACATGAATTGCCGCGACTTTCGCCGCGCACTGGGCAGCTTTGCCACCGGCATCACAGTCATCACAGCCAAGGGGCGTGACGGCGAACCGCTCGGCATGACGATCAGCTCGTTCAATTCGGTATCGCTCGACCCGCCGCTGATCCTCTGGAGCCTGTCGTTGGCCTCGCCAAGCCTCGAAGCGTTCCGCAGCGCGAGCCACTACGCGGTCAACGTACTCTCGGCCGAGCAGGAGATGCTTTCCAACCGCTTCGCCTCACGCAGCGGCAATCGCTTCGCCGACGTCGCCACCCGCCCGGGGCTCGCCGATGTTCCGCTGATCGAAGGCTGTTGCGCCTGGTTTGAGTGCACGCAACACGCGCACTACGCCGGCGGCGACCACCTCATCTTCGTCGGCTACGTCGAGCAATTCGAACAGGACGCGAACGTCGCGCCGCTGATCTTCCACGGCGGGAATTACCGACGGCTGAAGAAGACCGAAACACACCAGGTCCACCGCACGGACTGACCTGGCGCAGAAACGCTGTACGATAGCGACCAACCTAACGGAACCCAATTACCGCTGACCTACGAGGCTTGCCATGGATAACAACAAACCCCACTCTTCGCGCACGATCATGTGGATCACCGTCGCCGTCGCCGCCGTTCTCATCCTGATCGTCTGGCCGCTGTCGATGATCGGCAAGGCGCCGGCCGACGCCAGCGGCGACGAGGCAGAGCTGCGTATCCAGCCGGTCGCGCGCGTCGAGATGCAGAAGGCGGCACCGGTGTCGGACGGCAAGCCGCGCAGTGGCGAAACGGTCTACAACACCATCTGCCAAGCCTGCCACGCGGCAGGCGTCGCCGGGGCTCCGAAGACTGGCGACAAGGCGGCGTGGGCACCGCGCATCGCGACCGGATTGGAAGTGCTGCTCAAGTCGGCGATCAACGGAAAGAATGCCATGCCGGCGCGCGGCGGCGCGGCGGATCTCGCCGACGACGAACTCAAGGCAGCCGTCGAATACCTGATCGAAAAGTCAAAGTAAAACAACGAACACGGCCCGGCCTGCAAACCGCGTGCAGGCCGGGCCGTGTTGTTTCGTGCCCCCCCCATGTCCAACATCTATTTCTTCGACATCGACAACACGCTGCTCGACCATGACACGCGTGAAATCCCCAAGTCCGCGCTCGACGCAATCCGGGCCCTGCACCCGGCCGGGCATACCGTCGTCATCGCGACCGGGCGCAGCTACGAACACGCCAAGCCGTTCATCGATCTCGTCCGGCCAAGCTACGCGATCACGCTGAACGGCGCGCGCATCTTCGAAGGAGAGAGAGAAGTCTTCAAGGCGGCGCTCGACGCCAGCGCGCTGACCGACCTGTTCGACTGGATCTCAGCCCAGGGCCACCATTTCGGCGCCAACCACGGCGGCATCGGCTACGTCAGCGCCGACGTGCCGAGCACGACAACACCACTCAGGAGCGTCGGCATCGTCGCCGACCCGGAGCACGTGCGCAACGTCGCCGAAGACATTTGTCAGGCCTGGCTGTTCTTCGACGAAGACCTCGACGCGACGCTGCGTCCGGCCATTGTCGAGCGCTACCCGCAGTTCGACACGGTGCGCTGGCACAAGACCGCCGTCGACGTCATGCCCAAGGCGATCAACAAGTGGACCGGCTGCCAGTGGGTTCTGCAACAGACCGGCTACCACCCCGATCACGCCATTGCCTTCGGCGACGGGCTGAACGACATGGAAATGCTGCAGGGCGTCGGGCTCGGCGTCGCGATGGGCAACGGTCACCCGGAGCTGAAGGCGATTGCCAATCGCATCGCACCGGCCTTGCACCTCGACGGTATCGCGACTGTGCTCAACGAGCTGGCGCTGCACCCGCCAGCAGGTCGCGACGACTAGCCCAGGCAGCTCCAACCAAAAGCAAAGCGGCACCGGGGAAGTCTTCCCGGTGCCGCTTACTTATGTACCACTATCGCTTGTTCTTCGGAGTGCGTTCTTCCGAGCGCGCTCAGGCGAAATGGTCAATCCCGACGCCGAAGCTGCCGCGACCGCCGACGACCAAACCACCATTCATCCGGCCAAACAGCCAGTGGCGAATCTTTTGCCCGGTGCGAGCAAACAGCGAATGACTCAGTTCAGCCGGGTACAGGCGGCAATGCGCCGCGCCGACGCTGCCGACCGATTCGATGATCGTCTTGCCCGGATGCGTCAGGCGGAAACTGTCGCCCGGCTTGAGCGAGATGTCCTCGCCGCCATTCTCTTCGGTAATCCAGATTTCGCCGTCCACGCAGCGCACTTCGCAGCCGACCGTCCCGGTCAGAGACACTGGCTCGCCCGTCGTCAGATCAAGTTGCAGATACGTCGATTGGTTTAGCATGAGATGTCTCCTTTGATCAGTACGAGTTGCTTTGAACTGCTTACTCGATGAGCCTATTCTGGTCGCGCACCAAGACGAAAACAATCGCTTTTTATTCCACTGATGTGTTAGTTTATTTCACATGTCAAAGCGTTTACCTTCACTCAATGCCCTGCGTGTTTTCGTCGCCGTCGCGCGTTGCGGCGGGGTGTCGCGTGCGGCAGAGGAATTGAATCTGACGCACAGTGCCGTGAGCCACCAGATTCGATCGCTGCAAAGCGAACTCGGGATCACTCTGTTCGAGAAGAGCGGGCGCGGCCTGCTGCTGACCGAGCAGGCGCGCAGCTACGTACAGCGCATCGAGTCGGCGTTCAAGGAGATCGAGGAAGCGACGCTCGAGGTGACGACGCACAATCGCCACCGCCTGCGCATCAGCACGATTCCCTCGTTCGCCGCGCGCTGGCTCCTGCCCCGCCTCGGCGACTTCATCGCCACCTGCCCCGACGTCGACGTCGAGGTGCAGTCGTCGCACCGTGCGGCCGACGTGAAGGGCGGCGAAGTCGATATCGGCATCCGCTTCGACACCGGCCCGCACCCCGGCCTGTACAGCGAGCGCCTGATGCGCGACTGGCTCTTCCCAGTCTGCTCGCCCGAGTTCGCCAAGAAGTACGCGCTGTGCGACGCATCGGGAATCGACGGCGTGCCGCTCATGCACTCCGAACGCGAGCCGTGGTCGTCATGGTTCCCGGCGGCCGGTATCGTCGCCGACGAACCCGAGCACGGCATCCTGTTCAACGACTCGGCGCTCATGCTGCAGGCAGCGGCAGCCGGCCAGGGGCTTTGTCTCGCGCGCCAGTCGATCGTGTACGACGAGCTGCAGTCGGGCAAGCTGGTGCGCCCGTTTTCGACCTACGTCGAGTCGCCGTTTTCCTACTTCTTCGTCTGCCGGCGCGAGAAGCTCGCCTCGCCGCCGATCGCCGCCTTCCGCGCGTGGATCGTGCGCCAGATCAAGAACATCCCGTTGCTCGACTGATTTCTCACATCTGGAGGATATCCCGCCATGAAAGCCATCGTCACCGGACACACGCGCGGCCTCGGCGCCGCAATCGCCGAACAACTGCTCGCACGCGGTATCGCCGTACTGGGCCTTGCACGTTCCCGCAACACCGATCTCGCCGCGCTTCATCCGGAGCTGTTCCACGAAGTTGCGCTCGATCTGGCCGACTCGGGCGCGCTGCTTGCGGCGCGGGCCGGCGAGACGGTAAGCGCCTTTGTCGCCAGCGCGCCGTCGCTCCTGCTGATCAACAACGCCGGCATGCTGCAACCGGTCGGCCCGCTCGCGCAGCAGGACGCCGCGGCGATCGCGCGCACGATCAGCCTGAACGTCGCCGCGCCGCTGATCCTTTCCAGCGCGATCGCCGCGCAGATGACCGGCCGGCCGTTGCGTATCCTCCACGTTTCAAGCGGTGCCGCTCGCCACGCCTATCCGGGATGGAGCATCTATTGCGCGACGAAGGCCGCGCTCGACCAGCACGCGAATGCCGTCGCGCTCGACAAGAACGCCGGCGTGAGGATTTGCAGCATCGCACCCGGCGTCGTCGACACCGACATGCAAACCGAAGTGCGTGCGCTCCCCGCCGAACGCTTCCCAATGCGCGAGCGCTTCGTCAAGATGAAGAACGAAGGCACGCTCACGCCGCCGGCGGTCGCCGCTCAAAAGCTCGTCGACTATCTGCTCAGCGACGCCTTCGGTACGACGCCGACGGCCGACGTTCGGGAACTCGGCTAAGGAACACGCGGGTCAAAGCGCACCATGCGCAAGCACCTTCGCCGCATCCTTCCCGATCACGAGACGATCCGCCGCAACCGATGGCTGGCGCCGTTCGCCGGCACCCTGCTGCACCACCGGCTGTGGCATCTCAACCGTCACTCGGCGGCGGGAGCCTTCGCCGTCGGTCTGTTCTGCGGTCTCATTCCCGGCCCCTTCCAGATACCCAGCGCCGCCATCGCCTGCGTGGTCTTCCACCTGAACCTGCCGCTGGCGCTGCTGACGACGTTCTACTCCAATCCGCTGACGATCGTCCCGCTCTACCTCGCCGCATTCGGCATCGGACAACTGGTCCTCGGCGACGGGCACGTCGCCTTCACCCAACCGCCCGCCTTTGCGCTGACCGCCGGGTTCGAGGACGTCGTCGACTGGGCGCAAGCAGTCTGGGAATGGGCCTATGGTCTCGGCAAACCGCTTGTCGTCGGGCTGCTCCTGTTGGCCAGCGCGCTGGCCGCCGCCGGCTACTTCAGCGTCAAGCTGATCTGGCGCGCCTACCTGATCCGCGCCTGGCGGCAACGCCGGCTCGCTCGGGGTTGAAGCGCGACACTTGAGCTTACGCCGACTTGCCGGCCAGCATCGCCTTCATCGCCGCCAATCGTGCTGCCCCACTCGCCTTGTCCGGCGGCGCATCGCTCTTGCCGCCAGAGAAGCGGATGTCGTCCTTGCCCATCTCGGCGATGAAACGCGACGGCTCGCAGGGAATCAGCTCTCTTCCCTGCTTGCGCTTCTCCGAGTAGCTGATGTGCAACGAGCGCTGCGCACGCGTGATGCCGACGTACATCAGGCGACGCTCTTCCTCGATCTTCGCAGGCTCCATCGACTCGCGGTGCGGCAACACGCCCTCCTCGACGCCGATCAGGAAGACGTGCTTGAACTCCAGCCCTTTCGCCGCGTGCAGCGTCGAGAGTTGAACCGCGTCCGGCCGTTCATCGCCTTCCTGTTTGTCGAGGAGATTGATCAGCGCGATCATCTGCGTCAACTCGATCAGGTTCTTGCCGTCTTCCTCGCCCTTCCGCGCCAGCCATTTGACGAGTTCCTGCACATTGTTCCAGCGCGTAAGCGCGGCACGCTTGTCGTCCTCGTCGTTGAGCCAGGCTTCGTAGCCGATCGCAGCAAGCAGGTCGTTCATCACCTGCTCGACCGGCTCCTTCGCCGCGCGGTACTCGATGCGGTTGATGAACTCGCAGAACTCGAGCAGGGGCGTCAGTTGCCTTGCCTGAACGCGATGCGCGAAGCCTTCCTCGAAGGCGGCCGCAAAGAGCGAGATGTGGCGCTCGCCGGCGTAGGTGCCGAGCGCTTCCAGCGTCGTGCCGCCGACACCGCGCTTGGGCGTCGTCACCGCGCGGATGAACGCCGGATCGTCGTCGTTATTGGCCAGCAGGCGCAGATACGAAGTGATGTCCTTGATCTCGGCTTTGTCAAAGAACGACTGACCACCCGAGAGCAGGTAGGGCACGCGCTGGTCGCGCAGGAACTGTTCGAGCGCACGCGCCTGGAAGTTGCCGCGGTAGAGGATGGCGTAGTCGGAGAACTTAGTGCGGTGCTCGAACTTGTGCGCCTGCAGCTTCATGACAACCTGTTCGGCCTCCTTCTCGCTGTCCTTGCACACGGTCACCGTAATCGGGTCGCCGTGGCCGAGGTCGGACCACAGCTTCTTGTCGAACAATTTCTCGTTGTGCGCAATGACGGCGTTCGCCGCCTTGAGGATGCGCACTGTCGAGCGGTAGTTCTGTTCGAGCTTGATCAGCTTGAGGTTCGGGTAGTCGCGCGGCAGACCGCGCAGGTTCTCGATGTCGGCGCCGCGCCAGCCGTAGATCGCCTGATCGTCGTCGCCGACCGCGGTAAACGCCGCGCGCGGCCCGGCGAGTTGCTTGAGCAGGCGGTACTGGCAGGCGTTGGTGTCCTGGTACTCGTCGACGAGCAGATAGCGCAGTCGGTTCTGCCATTTGTCGAGCACTTCCGGGTGCTTGTCGAACAGCTCGACCGGCAGCGAGATGAGATCGTCGAAGTCGACCGCCTGGTAGGCCTTGAGCGTCGCCGAATAGCTGGCGTAGGCGAGCGCAGCGAGCTTCTCCGTCTCGTTCTCGACGTTCTTCAACGCGACGTCGGGCGAGACGAGCGCGTTCTTCCAGTTCGAGATCAGCGTCTGCAGGCGGCGGATCGTCGCCTTGTCGGCGCTGCCTGAGAGATCGGAGATAATGCCGTAGCAGTCGGTCGAGTCGAAGATCGAGAAGCGCGGCTTGTAACCGAGCACCTTCGCCTCCTCACGCAGGATGCGCACGCCAAGTGAGTGGAAGGTCGAAATCGTCAGGCCGGCCGGTTTCTGTTCGAGCAGTTGCGCGACACGCTCCTGCATTTCCTTGGCCGCCTTGTTGGTAAAGGTGATGGCGGCGATGTTGGACGGGCTGAAGCCGCATTCCTGGATCAGGTAGGCGATCTTCTGGGTGATCACGCGCGTCTTGCCGGAGCCGGCGCCGGCGAGGACAAGCAGGGGGCCATCGAGATAGCGGATGGCTTCGCGTTGTGGCGGGTTGAGCAGTGCGGACATTGAATCTCGGCAAGACGGAGAACAGCGGCCGGCGTTCATCACGCCGCGCCGAACGACAGGAACTAAAGGTAGAGGTACTGGACGACGAGCAGCGCCGCCAGCAGCCCGGCGATCGCGCCGAGCCAGCGGTTCTGCTGGCGCTGGGCGCGGGCAAGCTCGGCGAGGACGGGCGCGAGTTCCGCTGCCGGTTCGCGCGTCAGCGCCTGGTGCACCAGGCGTGGGAGTTGCGGCAGCATGCGCGCCCAGTTGGGCGCCTCGTTCTGCAGATTCCTGAGGAAAGCGCGCGGGCCAAGCTGTTCGCTCATCCAACGTTCGAGGAAGGGCTTGGCCGTCTTCCACAGGTCGAGGTTCGGGTCGAGCTGGCGCCCGAGACCTTCGATGTTGAGCAGCGTCTTCTGCAGCATGAAGAGCTGCGGCTGGATCTCGACGTTAAAACGGCGCGAGGTCTGGAACAGTCGCAAGAGCACACGGCCGAAGGAAATCTCGCTGATCGGCCGGTCGAAGATCGGCTCGCAGACGGCGCGGATCGCCGCTTCGAACTCGTCGACGCGCGTATCGGCCGGCGCCCAGCCGGCTTCGATGTGCGCCATCGCCACACGCTTGTAGTCGCGCCGGAAGAAGGCGAGGAAATTCTGCGCCAGATAGTTCTTGTCGACGTCGGTCAGCGTGCCGACGATACCAAAGTCGAGCGCGATGTACTTGCCATGATGCGGTTCGTCGATGGCGACAAAGATGTTGCCCGGATGCATGTCGGCGTGGAAGAAGCCGTCGCGGAAAACCTGTGTGAAGAAGATCTCGACACCGGCCTTCGACAGCGCCGAGAGGTCGACGCCGGCGGCGACGAGCGCGGCCTTCTGGCTGATCGGCACGCCGCGCATGCGGTCCATGACCATCACCGTCGTCGTGCAGTGATCCCAGAACACCTCCGGCACCAGCAAGAGCTTCGAGTCGGCGAAGTTGCGCCGCAATTGCGAGGCGTTGGCCGCCTCGCGCATCAGGTCGAGCTCGTCGTGCAGGTACTTGGCGAACTCGGCGACGACTTCGCGCGGCTTCAGCCGTTTGCCGTCTGACCAGATCTTCTCAAGCAGCCCCGCCATCGTGTCGAGCAAGGCCAGATCGTGATCGATCACGCCATGCATGTTCGGGCGCAGGATCTTGACCGCGACCTCGTGCCCGCCGTCCTCGGGCCGCAACTTCGCGAAATGCACCTGCGCGACCGACGCGCTAGCGACTGCCACCGGGTCGAACTCGGCGAAGACTTCGTTCGCCGGCCGCCCGTAGGCTTCCGCGATCTGCTTCAAGGCCTGTTCCGGCGGGAACGGCGGAACGCGGTCCTGCAGCTTGGCCAGTTCGTCGGCAATGTCGAGCGGCAAGAGATCGCGCCGTGTCGACAACACCTGCCCGAACTTGACGAAGATCGGCCCCAGCGCTTCCAGCGCCAGACGCAACCGGACGGCACGCGGCTTGTCGAAGCGGCGCCAGAAATGGAAGAGGCGCGACAACGCCGCCAGCCGGCCACTCGGCTCATGTTCGAGAATCATCTCATCGAGACCGAAACGGCTGGAGACGCTGAGAATCTTGGCAAGACGGAAAAGGCGCATGGGGCAGAACCGGATCGGCCGCAAAGGCGGCGAAGCACAAAGGCGAGAGTTTATCCCGAATCACCGCTCCGCCGAATGCGCGCACTCCGCCACTGCCGCGAACCGCCCCGCGGCGCAACGTCGCGCCTTGCGCACTACTTGACGCAGATCACCGGCAGATGCGACAGATGCAGTACCTTGCGCGAAATCGAGCCGAGCGAAAACCCGGCGATGGCGCCAAGTCCGCGCGTACCGAGAATGATGGTGTCGCAACCGAGCTTCTCGGCCTGCGCCACCACCTCTTCCGCCACGTCACCGATGCGCGCGTGCATGCGGCACGTGATATCGGCGGCCTTGAGGATGTCGTGCGCCGAACGCATCGTCTGGTGCGACAACGCCGCCAGGTGCGCACGTATCGCTTCGGGCTCCATGCCGCGCGTCTGCCAGGCGACCGGTTTGGGCTCGACGTTAATCAGGTGAATCTCGACCGGACCGTGCTCCTTGACGAAGTTCACGGCAAAAAGAACGGCATGATCCGAGTGCTGCGAACCATCCACTGCGATCAACAGTTTGCGCATGTTGTTCTCCTCTCACCGGATTGGACCCTGCTTCAAAAGCTACGCTGCGAACCGCAACAACCGCCCACTCGCTTTCAATATAGACATTCTCGCGTCGATTGGGCTGCTTCCTCGACGACCACGCTGAACTGGCATCGCAATTGCTTGATAGCCGATGCATCGTTTGTGACAAAAGCACCGGAATGGCAGGCCGCGCCGAATTGCCGAGGAAATGCCAGCTTCATCGATCGGCTTTTCGGGCGCACACTTTTGGTGCCTGCGACGCCGGAAGCTCAGTACTGGTGCGGGCTCCGGTGTCTGAAAACAAACGGTTTTTCCTTGACCGAACGGCTGAATTCCACTAACGTCAACCGGTTTTTTGGTCCAATCACTTCCCATCTGAACCAATCTGAAGGAGGCTTTATCAATGCATAAGTCGACATTCGTCAAACTCGCTGCCGCCGCACTCGTTGCGTCGGCGTTCTCGCTGCCGGCCTCCGCCGCTGACGTGATCAAGCTCGGCGTCGCCGGTCCGCACTCCGGCGACCTCGCACCTTACGGCCTGCCGAGCAAGGACGCTGCCGAGATGGTCGTCGCCGAAGTCAACGCCGCCGGCGGCATCAACGGCAAGAAGATTGAACTGATGATGGTCGACGACCAGTGCAAGCCCGAGATCGCCACCAACGTCGCGACCAAGCTGGTATCCGAAGGCGTCAACATCGTGATCGGCCACGTCTGCTCCGGCGCCACCAAGGCCGCGATGGGCATCTACAAGGACGCCAAGATCATCGCCATCAGCCCGTCGGCGACCAATCCGCCGCTGACCAAGGGCGGCGAATACCCGAACTTCTATCGCACGATCGCTCCGGACGATGACCAGGCTGTGCTCGCCGCGGCCTTCGCGACCGACAAGCTGAACGCCAAGAAGATCGCGATCATTCATGACAAGGGCGACTACGGCAAGGGCTTCGCCGACTTCTGCAAGGAAGCGATCGAGAAAGGCGGCAAGGCCAAGGTTGTCATGTATGAAGGCATCCAGCCGGGTGCCATGGACTACTCGGCCGTGATCCAGAAGCTGCGTTCGGAAGGCGCCGACGCGCTGATCTTCGGCGGTTACCATCCGGAAGCCTCGAAGCTCCTGTCGCTGATGAACAAGAAGAAGATCAAGGTTCCGTTCATCGGTCCGGACGGCCTCAAGGGCGACGGCTTCCTGAAGATCGCCGGCAAGGACGCCGAAGGCGTCTACGCAACGGGTCCGATGGACGTCACCAAGTTCCCGCTGAACGCCAAGGCCCACGCTGACTACAAGACCAAGTTCGGCAAGGAGCCGGGCACCTTCTTTGACCAGGCTTACGCCGCCACGCTGGCCGCGCTGAATGCGATCAAGGTCGCCAACGGCACCGACTACGAAGCGCTGGGCAAGGCGCTGAAGACCAGCGAGGTCGACACCTCCGTCGGCAAGATCAAGTTCGACGCCAAGGGAGATGCCGAAGGCGTGGGCTTCTCGGTCTACCAGGTCAAGGGCGGCGCGTTCGCCGAGGTCAAGTAAAGGCCGGGAATACGACTAGCACCAGCCGGGAGAAGGTCTGAGACCTTCTCCCGGTTTTTTTAATTTTGAATCTGGCTGGGCGACGTCTTCGTCGTCACTGATTGCAGACCGCCGAACGGGCCCTGCAGTGATCGCCTCCGGTTTATCCATCTCAATTGATAACGGTCTATCCATGGATTTTGAGTATTTGTTCGAGTTGCTATGCGGTGGCGTGGTCAAGGGCAGCATCTATGCCTTGATCGCCCTCGGCTACACCATGGTGTACGGCATCATTCAGCTCATCAACTTCGCCCACGGCGAGGTGTACATGATCGGCGCCTTCGTCGCCTTCATCGTTGCGGGCATCATGACGCTCACCGGTTACAGCGGCATGTCCGTGCTGGTGCTGGCCGCCATCGTCGCCGTCATTTACGCCGCAGCCTACGGTTATACGCTCGAGAAGATCGCGTACCGTCCGCTGCGCAAGGCACCGCGCCTGTCGCCGCTGATCAGCGCCATCGGCGCCTCGATTTTCCTGATGAACTACGTTCAGCTGGCGCAAACGCCCGACTTTCTCCCCTTCCCGGAACTCGTCACCGACTTCGAGTTCCTCGAGCCGATTTCGCGCTACATGAGTTCCGTAGACGTCGTCATTCTCGTCGTTACCGCCGTGACGATGATCGCGCTCACCGTGCTCATCAAGTACACCAAGATCGGCAAGGCGATGCGCGCGACACAGCAGGATCAAGTGATGGCGCGTCTGGTCGGCATCAACGTCGACCGCGTCATCTCGGCGACGTTCATCATCGGCTCGGTGCTGGCGGCCATCGGCGGCGTATTGATCGCCTCGCGCACCGGCCAGATCAACAGCGCCATCGGCTTCATGGCCGGTCTCAAGGCCTTCACTGCGGCGGTGCTCGGCGGCATCGGCAACATCCCGGGCGCCGTGCTCGGCGGCCTGGTCCTCGGCATCGCGGAAACGCTGGGCGCCGGCTACATCTCAAGCGCCTACGAAGACGTCTTCGCCTTCGGCCTCCTGGTCCTGATCCTCATCCTGCGTCCCGCCGGCCTGCTAGGCAAAGCAGTCAAACAGAAAGTGTAAGGCTATGGCTCACCTGAAACGCTCCATCGGAATCAGTCTCTGGTTCATGTTTCTCACCCTGCCGCTGATGGTGGTCCGGGTCAATACGATCAACAACGAAGTCGAATGGCGCTGGTCGAATATGCTGTGGGTCGGCCTGTGCTCCTTCGCCCTCGCCTGGCTCTGGCATTTCTCGACCGAACGGCGCGCCAACCGCCGCGAAGCCGACAAGGCTGCCGCACAACCCGCCGTCGAGAAGGTCACCTTCGCGCAACGACTGGCCGACGATCCGGTGCTCAGCAAAAGGCTGTTGCTTGTGGCCGCAGCAGTCGGTCTCGTCTTCCCGTGGCTGGTTTCGACCGGGACGAACTTCTACCACGTAAACGTGATGGTCAGCGCCCTGATCTTCGTCGTCCTCGGCTTGGGTCTCAACATCACCGTCGGCCTCGCCGGCCTGCTCGACCTCGGCTACATCGCCTTCTTCGCCGTCGGTTCCTACACCTACGCGCTGCTCTCCAAGAACTTCGACCTCGGCTTCTGGACCTGCCTGCCGCTCGGCGGACTGATGGGCATGTTGTTCGGCATCGTCCTCGGCTTCCCGATCCTGCGCCTGCGCGGCGACTACCTGGCCATCGTCACGCTCGGCTTCGCTTCGATCACCAAGATCGTGCTGGAGAACTGGGACACGGTCTTCGGCGGCGCCGCCGGTATCGCCAACATCCCGCGCCCAGAACTCTTCGGCATGGCGCTCGACGGCCGCCAGAAGGCGGTCTACAGCTACTACATCGTGCTCGCACTGGTCGGCATCACGATTCTCGTGACGACCCGGCTAAAGAACTCGCGCATCGGCCGCGCCTGGATGGCACTGCGCGAAGACGAGATCGCCTGCGTCGCGATGGGCGTCGACATGGCGCGTACCAAGCTCTCGGCCTACGCGCTCGGCGCCTTCTGGGCCGGCCTCGTCGGCGTAATCTTCGCCGCGCACAACAGCTTCATCAACCCGGACAGCTTCACCTTCATGGACTCGGCCATGATCCTGGCAATGGTCGTGCTCGGCGGCATGGGCTCGATCCTCGGCGTCATCATCGCCTCGCTCGCCCTGAAGCTCCTGCCCGAATACCTGCGCACCTTCGCCGAGTACCGCATGCTGGTTTTCGGCGCCGTCATGGTGCTGATGATGATCTTCCGTCCGCAGGGCCTGATCAGCAACATGCGCCGAAAATACGATCTCAGTGCTGTGAAGAAAGGGAAAACCGATGGCAGCAAGTAACGCCAAGAAGCTGCTCGAGGTCAGCAACCTGAGCATGGAATTCGGTGGCCTGCGCGCCATCGACAACGTCAGTCTCGATATCTTTGAAGGCGAGATCGTCGCCCTGATCGGCCCGAACGGCGCTGGCAAGACGACCTTCTTCAACTGCGTCACCGGCATCTACACGCCGACGCACGGCCAGGTGACGATCCACCCGCCGACCGGCAAGAGCCGCAAGCTGAACGGCATGAAGCCGAACGGCATCACCGCGCTCGGCATGGCGCGCACTTTCCAGAACATCCGCCTGTTCCCGGCGATGACGGTGCTCGAGAACGTAATGATCGGCTGCCACTGCCGTACCAGCACGAGCATCCTCGACGCCATCCTGAGCACGCCGAAAGCGAAGCGTGAAGAGAAGGAAACCGTCGAGAAGGCCTACCGCCTGCTCGAGAAGGTCGGCCTCGCCGACGTCGCCGACGAGTTCTCGAGCAACCTCTCCTACGGCGCCCAGCGCCGCCTGGAAATCGCTCGCGCGCTTGCGACCGATCCCTTCCTGCTGCTGCTCGACGAGCCGGCGGCCGGCATGAACCCGCAGGAAACGCACGAGCTCGACGCGCTGATCGTGCGCATCCGCAATGAGGAAAAGGTCTCCATCCTGCTGATCGAACACGACATGAAGCTGGTGATGAGTATTTCGGATCGCATCTACGTCGTCGAATACGGCAAGGAAATCGCCCAGGGCACGCCGCGCGAAATCAAGGAAAACAAGAGAGTGATCGAGGCTTATCTCGGTGAGGAAACCCATGCTTGAAGTACGCAACATCCAGACCTACTACGGCAATATCCAGGCGCTCAAGAACGTTTCGCTGAAGATCAACGAAGGCGAGATCGTCACTCTGATCGGCGCCAACGGTGCCGGCAAAAGTACGACGCTGATGTCGATCTGCGGCGTTACGCCGCCGCGCCACGGCGAGATTTTCTTCCGCGGCCAGCCGATCCAGAACCTCTCTGCGGAAAAGATCGTCAGCCTCGGCATCTGCCAGGTGCCCGAAGGCCGCCACATCTTTCCGCAGATGAGCGTGCTTGAGAACCTCGAGATGGGCGCCTACATGCGCAACGACAAGACGGCGATAAAGTCGGACATCGATTACGTGTTCGAACGCTTCCCGATCCTCGAACAGCGTCGTCAGCAAGCCGGCGGCACGCTCTCCGGCGGCGAACAGCAGATGCTCGCCATCTCGCGCGCACTGCTCGCCCGGCCGTCGCTGCTCCTGCTCGATGAACCGTCGCTCGGTCTCGCGCCACTGATCATCAAGCAGATCTTCGAGATCATCAAAAAGATCAACGTCGAAAGCAATACGACGGTCTTCCTCGTCGAACAGAACGCCAACCAGGCGCTGAAGATCGCGCACCGCGGCTACGTCATGGAGAACGGCGCGATAACGCTCGAAGACAAGGCCGAGAGCCTGTTGAGCAACGAGGACGTGAAGAAGGCCTACCTCGGCATGTAGGACCGCGCGTCTCTTGCGCCCATGCACGGCCGCCCGGACAGGCGGCCGTTCGTTTATCTACCGACTCGTACTCAACCATGACCACCGCTTCCGACCACAGCCTGTTTGAAGACATCCAGGCGCTCGTCTCCGGCACGCTGCTCTTCGCCTTCGCCATCGTGCTCTTCCGTCAGGCCGGCCTTCTCACCGGCGGCACGGCGGGGCTGGCCTTCCTCGGCCACTACGCGAGCGACATCTCGTTCGGGCTCTTGTACTTCCTGATCAACATCCCGTTCTACATCTTCGGGCTGCTCGCACTCGGCACGGCCTTCACCCTGAAGACCTTCGCCGCCGTCGCGCTGCTCTCGCTGTATAGCGAGGTGCTGCCGCGCTGGATCCATATCGAGAGCATCCATCCGGTGTTTGCCGCGATCATCGGCGGCCTGCTCGCCGGCGCCGGGCTGCTCATGCTCGTCCGCCACCGCGCAAGCCTCGGCGGCCTTGGCGTGATGGCGATCTACCTGCAGAAGAAACGCGGCTGGAGCGCCGGCACGCTGCAGATGATCGCCGACGGCTTCATCGTCTGCGGCGCGTTGGCTATCGTCGATCCGCTGCGCGTCGGTCTATCGGTCCTCGGCGCGCTCGTGCTCAACATGGTGCTGGCGATCAACCACCGGCCCGGGCGCTACTTCGGGCAGTAGATCAAAGCGAAATGTCGCGCTTGATGTTGAGCGGGCCGTAACCCTGGCAGGTCGGCATCATTTCGACCTTGTTGATATTCACGTGTGGCGGCAGCGTCGCGACCCAGTACGCGGCTTCGGCGACGTCCTCCGCGGTCAGCGGCACGGTGCCGGCGTAGACTTTCGCCGCCGCCTCGTCGTTGCCGCGAAAGCGCACGTTCGAGAATTCGGTTCCGCCGCACAGGCCCGGCGCGAGGTTGGTGGCGCGCACGCCGGTGCCGACGAGATCGGCGCGCAGGTTGCGCGTGAACTGATCGACGAAGGCCTTCGTTGCACCGTAGACGTTGCCGCCCGGATACGGCGTATCGCCGGCGATCGAGCCGATGTTGATGACGAGCCCGCTGCCACGCTCGACCATCTCCGGCAGCAGGGCGCGCGTCATCGTGACCAGACCCGTGGTGTTGGTGGCTATCATCGTCTCCCATTCGTCGAGCGACGCGAGATGTGCCGGTTCGGTGCCGATTGCGAGGCCTGCGTTGTTGATCAGCACGTCGACCGGTTTCCATGCCTCCGGCAAGTTCGCCAGCGCCGCTTCGATCGACGCCTTGTCGGTCACGTCCAGCGTGACCGGCAAGAGGGCATCGCCCAACTCGCCGTGCAGATCTGCCAGACGCTCGCTGCGCCGTGCGGCGGCGATCACGCGATGACCCTGTTGGACAAAACGGCGCGCCATCGCCGCGCCGAACCCGGAACTCGCACCTGTCACAAGAACAATCACTGCCGACTCCTTTGCATAGACCAAAAATGAATGCCATCAGTGTAGCGGATCGCATCGGCAATTCTGGCTCAACTCCGGCTAGACTCTCGCCTCGCATGGAAAACACTGGAAACGTCGCATGTTCATCGGGATCCTCTACGCGCTGATCGCCGGCCTGATGTGGGGGCTGGTCTTCGTCAGCCCGCTGCTCTTGCCCGAGTACCCCGCCGCGCTGCAATCGGTCGGCCGCTATCTCGCTTTCGGCCTGATCGCGCTGCCGCTCGCCTGGCTCGATCGCCGGCGCCTCGCCCAGTTGTCGCGCGCCGACTGGAAGGAGGCGCTCAAGCTCGCCGCCGTCGGTAACCTGCTCTATTACCTCTGCCTCGCCAGTGCGATCCAGCGCGCCGGCGGGCCGCTGCCGACGATGATCATCGGCACGCTGCCGGTCGTCATCGCGATCACCGCCAACCAGCGCAACGTCCGACGCGACGGACAACTCCCATGGCGCAAGCTCGCGCCATCGCTGGCGCTGATCGCAGCGGGAATCGCCTGCGTCAATCACGTCGAACTCGACGCCCTCGCCCATTCGAGCGGCAATGATCCGGCCCGTTACGTCATCGGTGTGCTGTTCGCCGTCGCTGCCCTCGTCTGCTGGACCTGGTACCCGTTGCGCAACGCCGACTGGCTACGCAACCATCCGGGACGTAGTCCGCGTACCTGGGCCACGGCGCAGGGCATCGCCACGCTGCCGCTGGCGCTCATCGGCTATGTGGTGCTGTGGGCAACGATGGCGATTGGCGACACCTCGTTCGCCATGCCTTTCGGACCGCGTCCGCACTTCTTCGTCGGCTTGATGCTCGCCATCGGTCTCCTTGCCTCATGGCTCGGTACCCTGTGCTGGAATGAATCGAGCCAGCGCCTGCCGACCGCCCTCGCCGGCCAACTGATCGTCTTCGAGACGCTCGCGGCGCTGACCTATGCCTTCATCCTGCGCGGCCGGTGGCCGGAATCGACGACGCTGCTCGGAATCGGCCTGCTGGTTGCCGGTGTCATGCGCACCGTGCGCATCAAGCCGCAGGCCGTCGCAGCCGCGGCTCCTGCTGGCTGATCGTGTTTGCCGCGCCGCCTGCGCGCGCGTCGTATAATCGCCAATTGCCCCATTTTCAAGACAAAGCACCAAGATGACCCACGACATCAAGACCCATCTTTCCGACCTGATGCGCGCCGCATTGATGAGCGTAGCGCCGGACCAGGCCGACACGGCGATCATCCTCGAACGTCCGAAGCAGGCTGCGCATGGCGACTTCGCCTGTAACCTGGCAATGCAACTGGCACGTGCGATGAAGCGCAATCCGCGCGAACTGGCGCAGCTCCTGCTCTCCGAAATCCCGAAGTCGCCGTTCGTCGGCAAGACGGAAATCGCCGGTGCCGGCTTCATCAACTTCCACCTACTGCCCGCCGCCAAGCTTGAAGTGGTGCGTACGGTGCTTGCGCAGGGTGCGGCGTTCGGGCGCTCGACCGTCGGCGGCAAGAGGAAGGTGCAAGTCGAATTCGTCTCGGCCAACCCGACCGGCCCGCTACACGTCGGCCACGGGCGCGGCGCGGCCTATGGCGCCAGCCTCTCCAGCCTGCTCGCCTACGCCGGCTGGGACGTGACGCGTGAATATTACGTAAACGATGCTGGCCGCCAGATGGACATCCTGGCTGTCTCCTGCTGGCTGCGCTATCTCGATTTCTACGGCGAGACCGTGCCCTTCCCGCCCAATGCCTACCAGGGCGACTACGTGCGCGACATGGCCGAGCAGATGAAGATCGCGCACGGCGACAAGCTGGTGCGCACGAACACCGCCGTCCTCGACGGCACGCCCGGTTTGCCCGACGGCGAACGTGCCGACGACGAAGCCAAGGCGCAACGCGAGGCGCATCTCGACGCGCTGATCGCGCGTGCCAAGGAACTGCTCGGCGAAGAATGGGACTACGTGCACAATCACGTGCTGACCGAGCAGCTCGAAGACTGTCGCAGCGATCTGGAAGAATTCGGCGTGCATTTCGAAGTCTGGTTCTCCGAGAAGTCGCTGTTCGACACCGGCCTCGTCGCACGCTGTGTCGACCGCTTGGAGAAGGCCGGCCACCTGTACGAACAGAACGGCGCCAAGTGGTTCAAGTCGACCGCCTTCGGCGACGAGAAAGACCGCGTCGTGCAACGCGACAACGGCCTGTACACCTACTTTGCTTCGGACATCGCCTACCACCTGAACAAGTACGAGCGCGGCTTCGAGCGCGTCATCAACATCTGGGGTGCCGACCATCACGGCTACATTCCGCGCGTCAAGGGCGCGCTGGCTGCGCTCGAACTCGACCCCGACGTGCTCGAAGTGGCACTGGTGCAGTTCGCAGTGCTCTACCGCAACGGACAGAAGGCCTCGATGTCGACGCGCTCCGGCGAGTTCGTCACGCTGCGCACCCTGCGCGACGAGGTCGGCAACGACGCCTGCCGCTTCTTCTACGTGCTCCGGAAGTCCGATCAGCACCTCGACTTCGACCTCGACCTCGCCAAGAGCCAGACCAACGAGAACCCGGTCTATTACATCCAGTACGCGCACGCCCGCCTGTGCTCGATCTTCGCTCAGTGGGAGGGTGACGAGGCGGCACTGGCCAAGGCTGACCTGGCGCTGCTCACCAGCCCGTACGAGTTGGCCGTCGCCGCCAAGCTCAGCGAGTTCCCGGAAGTCATCGAAGCGGCGGCGCGCGATCTCGCCCCGCACGCGGTCGCCTTCTATCTCAAGGATCTCGCCGCCGAGTTCCACAGCTACTACAACGCCGAGCGCATGCTCGTCGACGACGCTGCGCTAAAAGACGCACGCATCGCGCTGGCCGGCGCGGTGCGCCAGGTCATCCGCAACGGCCTGGCCATCCTCGGCGTCAGCTGCCCGCAATCGATGTAAGAACCTGAGAGACGCACATGAGTCGTGACATGAAGCCCCGGAAGGCCCGCCCGTCCGGTAACCGCAAGAAATCGGGCGGCGGTACGCTGATCGGCCTGTTCCTCGGCCTGGTCATCGGTGTTGTCGCCGCCGCTGGCGTGGTCTGGTATATCAACAAGTCGCCAGCGCCGTTTGCCGACAAAGGCCCGCGTCCAACGGCTGCCGTGCCGAGTGCCGCCACCGACGGGACACCCGCGCCGCTGGCGCTGCCCGGCAAGCCCGGCGACCCGGTGCCGGCGCCGACCACCGCCGACGATGGCAAGCCGCGCTTCGACTTCTACAAGATCCTGCCGGGCAACGCCGACGCGATCCCCGACCCGGCTGCCGAGCCGAACCAAACGGCGCAGAAGCAGTCGGAAGCCGAGAAGGAGAAGCTGGCCAAGGAAGGCGCGCTAAAGGAGCCCGTGTATTTACAAACAGGCTCCTTCCAGAATGCTGCCGACGCTGACAACCAGAAAGCCAAGCTCGCGTTAATGGGAGCAGAAGCATCGGTGCAGCAGGTGATGCTGCAGGACAAGGTCTGGTACCGCGTCCGTCTCGGCCCGTTCAAGAAACAGGATGAGGTCAACAGCATGCGCGCCGAGCTCTCCAGCCAGGGTATCGAAGCCAACATCGTGAAGAAGGACTAGAAGGAACACCCATGAAGAAATCGCTTTTCGGACGTCTTGCCGCCTACACCTTCGCTTTCGTCAGCCTGCTGGCACTCGCCCTGCCGGCACAGGCGCAACTCGCGGCCGGCGTCGACTTCGCCGAAATCAAGCCACCGCTTCAAGTCGACGATCCGGCAAAGATCGAGGTCGTCGAGTTCTTCTCCTACGCCTGCCCGCACTGCAACGACCTCAACCCGATCGTAAAGAAATGGGCGGCAAAGCTGCCGGCCGACGTCGCGTTCAAGCGTATTCCGGTCAGCTTCAACAGCCCGTTCTATCAGCTGATGGCCAAGCTGTTCTACACGCTGGAGAGCCTCGGCGAGATGGAGAAGCTCGACGCGGCGGCGTTTGACGCGATTCACGTCAAGGGGCTGAAACTGATCGATGAGAAGAGCGTCCAGGAATGGGCCGTTTCGCAGGGCGTCGACGCCAAGAAGTTCAGCGATGCCTTCAAGTCCTTCTCCGTCGACAGCAATGTGAAACGCGCCGACCAGCTCTCGCGTTCGGCCAAGATTCCGGGCGTCCCGGCGCTGGTCGTCGACGGCCGCTATCTCGTCGTCGGCAAGAACGTCAAGAACCACGACGAACTGCTGGCGCTAACCGACAAGGTAATCGACAAGGCGCGCAGCGAACGCGCAGCAAAGAAGTAATCCATCGCAACGCCGCACCAGTCAGCCGTGCCCAAGGTCTTCATCACCGGCGCTTCGTCGGGCATCGGCGGCGCGCTGGCAACACACTACGCGAAGCAGGGTGCCGTTCTCGGGCTCGCCGCACGGCGTGGCGAGCAATTGCAGACGCTGGCTGCTTCGCTCGAAGCGCTGGGCGCGACACACGTAGCCTGTTATCCGCTCGACGTCGCCGACGTCGATGCCTTGCACGCGGCGGCGGAGGACTTCATCGCACGCCACGGCGCACCCGACATCGTCATCGCCAATGCCGGCGTCTCGTCCGGCACGCTGACCGAATGCGCAGAAGACCTCGCCGTCATCCGGCGCATCTTCGAGATCAACGTCCTCGGCATGGCTGCGACCTTTTCGCCCTTCATCGCCGCGATGCGCGCCGCCGCACAATCGGGCAAAGGCGGCCGGCTGGTCGGCATCGCCTCGGTTGCCGGCATTCGCGGCCTGCCCGGTGCCGAGGCGTACAGCGCATCGAAGTCGGCGGTGATCACCTATCTTGAAAGCCTGCGTCTGGAGATGCGCGCCAGCGGAATCAAGGTCGTCACCATTGCGCCCGGCTACATCGCGACACCGATGACGGCGATCAATCCGTACCGAATGCCCTTCCTGCTGCAGCCCGAAGAAGCGGCACGGCGTTTTGCCCGGGCCATCGAGCGCGGTTGTAGCTACACCGTCATTCCGTGGCAGATGGGCGTCGTCGCCAAACTGCTGCGCGTGCTGCCGAACTGGCTCTACGACCGCCTGTTCGCCAACGCACCGCGCAAGCCGAAGGTCCTCTGAGCGGCTGGCATCAGCGCGCGGCGGCGCCGCCGAGCCGCGCCTGGACGAACGCGACGAAGTCGGCGGCCGGCAACGGCCGCGCGTGGAAGTATCCCTGCGTCTCGTCGCAATGGAAGAGGCGCAGATGGTCGAGTACGTCCTTCGTCTCCACGCCCTCGGCCACCGTCCGCAGCCCCAGGCTGCGCGCCATCTGGATGATCGCGCGCACGATCGCGGCGTCTTCGGGGTCGGTCGCGAGATCGCGGATGAACGACTGGTCTATCTTCAGCTTGTCGACCTCGAAGCGCTTGAGGTAGGAAAGACTCGAATAGCCGGTCCCGAAGTCGTCGATCGACAGGCGGACGCCCATGCTCTTGAGCCGCTTGACAGTCGACAGAATGTTTTCGGTGTCGCTGATCAGGATCGACTCGGTCAGCTCGAGTTCCAGCATGTACGGTTCGATACCCGACGCCTCGATCGCGCTGGCGACCGACTTCTCGATATCGCCACGTTTGAACTGCAGCGCCGAGAGATTGACCGCCACGCGCAGTTCGGGCAGACCGAGAGCCATCCAGCGCGCAGCCTCGCGACAGGCCTCGCGCAGCACCCAGTCGCCGATCTCGACGATGAGGCCGGTTTCCTCGGCGACCGGAATGAAACGTGCCGGAGAAACGAGCCCAAGATCGGGATGGTTCCAGCGGATCAGCGCCTCGGCGCCAACCAGCCTGCCGGTGGCGACTTCGATTTGCGGCTGGTAGTAGAGCGCGAACTGGCCGGCCTCCAGCCCGCGCCGCAGCCCGGCATGCAGCGTCGCCTGCTCGATCACCGCATCATTCATCTCCTCGTTGAAGAAGCGATAACTGTTGCGCCCCGCATCTTTGGCCCGGTACATCGCCATGTCGGCCTTGCGCAGCAGCGTCCCGAAATCGGCGCCGTCCTCGGGATACATCGTGACGCCGACCGAGACGGAGATCGCCATCTCGTTGTCGTCGATGCGGAACGGCTCGCGAAAACTGTTCTGCAGTTCGCCCAGAAAGGTGACCACCGCATCGGGTTCGGCGAGGTTGGTCAGCAGGAGCAGGTATTCGTCGCCCCCCTGGCGGCAGACCGTATCGGTCCCGCGCAGATGGACTTTCAGGCGTTCCGCCACGGCGACAAGCATGCGGTTGCCGGCGTCGTGCCCGAGGAAGTCGTTGATCGCCTTGAAGCGGTCGATGTCGAGCACCATCAGCGCGACCTTGGTGCCCATCCGGTTCGAGAAGGCGATCGCCTGCTGCAGACGGTCCTGCAACAGGAGCTGGTTCGGCAGGCCGGTCAGGGCATCGTGATAGGAGAGGAACTTGGCGCGCTCCTCGGCCAGTTTGCGTTCGGTGACGTCGGTGAAGATCCAGATGCTGCTCTCGCGCGGATAACGCGGATCGACGGCGCTCCCCGTCAGCTCGCACCAGAACGAGCTGCCGTCGGCATGTACCATCATCAATGTCGCCGTGAAGCTCGCGCCTCCGGCGAGGCTGCGGTAGGCCTCCTCGCCGAAGGCTGCAAAGGCGTCATCGGTCTCGAACAGAATGCGTGTCGACTGGCCAATGAGCGCCGCCGACGCGTAACCGAAGATCGCTGCGAAACGCCGGTTGCAGGAGACGATTTCACGCTGGCGCACCATGAGGATGCCGACCAACGCGTTTTCCAACAGCGCCTCCTTTTCGGCCAAGAGCGCCGTCACCATCTGGTGGTTGCGGCGGCGCTCGGTGATGTCGCGTCCGACCATCACCCCGAACAGCCGGCCGTCGACGACCGCGACGCGATACGAGAAGTCGAGCCACAACGACTCGCCGGCACGATCGGGTGGCGAGAACTCGACAATGACCGAATGCCCGGGCATCGGGTTGCCGGCCACGCAGTCACCCATTTCCTGGCGCAGGACGTCGAGGACATCCTGCGCGTCACCGAGACCTAGTTCGGCGAACGGCCGGCCGATCAGATCATTCGCCGGCTCGCCGAGCAGACGCCCCAACGCGGCGTTCGCATCGGTCACGGTGCCGTCCGGCAAGGCGACCAGGATCACGAAGTCGGTCGTCTGGTCGAGCAACGTGTGAAAACGCTCCAGCCGCTCGATGTTCTGGCGCAACTGCGGGTAGTAGCTCTTGTGGAACGAGCGCTCGCCAAGGCCGACGATGCCGGCACGCTTGGCTTCCCAGTCGTCGATTTCAGATGGCTTCGCCATAGATCGCCTGTACGTCGGCCACGCTGGCAAAACGCGGGTTGGTAACGATGCACGCATCCTTGACCGCGTGCCCTGCCAGCTCCGGAATGTCCCCCGAACGCACACCGCGCGTCGCGAGGCTGTCGCGAATGCCGATCCGCGTGCGCAGCGCCGCCAGCGCCTCGGTGATGCGCTTTGCCTGTTCGCGCTCGGTCATTCCCCGCATGTCGATACCAATCGCCTCGCCGATCTGCGCGTAGCGCGACGGTGCCTCGGTGATGTTGAAGCGCACGACGTGCTCAAGCAGCAAGGCGTTGCATTCGCCATGCGGCAGATCGAGATAGCCGCCAAGGGAGTGCGCCAGCGCATGCACCGCGCCGAGGCTCGCGTTCGAGAAGGCGAGCCCGGCCTGCAGGCTGGCGAGCAGCATGTTCTCGCGCGCAGCCAGGTCGTGCGGCGCCGCAACGGCCTGCTCGAGGTTGTTCCAGACGAGCTTGATGGCGGCCAGCGCATGCACGTCGACCACCGGCGAACTGGCCGTCGACACATAGGCTTCGATCGCGTGCGTCAGTGCGTCGATCCCGGTGCAGGCTGTCAGATAGGGGTCCATGCTCAGCGTGCATTCCGGGTCGACCAGCGCCACATCGGGGACGACCGTTTTGCTGACAATGGCCATCTTGTAGCGTTCGGGCGAGTTCACGATGATGCAGAACTGCGAGATGTCGGCCGCGGTGCCGGCCGTCGTCGGGATGCAGATCAGCGGCGGTCCCGGCATCTCGACCTGGTCGGCGCCCTCCATCTCGCGAACGTCGCAGCCGTTGGCGTGGACGATGCCGATCGCCTTGGCACAGTCGATGGCGCTGCCACCGCCGACCGCGACGATCACGTCGCACCGCTCGCGCGCGAACAACGCGGCGCCGGCCATCACCTCATGGTCCCGGGGATTCGGCGATACGTCCTTGAACAGCACCGAGTCGATTCCGGCCTCGGTGAGTTCGTCACGCACGTCCTGCATCCAGCCGGCGGCGATCACGCCGGGGTCGCTGACCAGAAAGACCCGCCGGGCCATCATGTTGCGGGCGTAGTAAGCAACGCGCTTGCGCGCGCCCACACCAAAAATGAACTCCGGTGCCACGAACTTCCGCATCTCGTAGAGCGCCATTTCCTTCCCCTGATTCGAGCCTCGCCCCCCTTGCTTCATCATACTCAAGGACCGCGCAAAAGCCAGAAACCGACCCGGCGCCGGGCTCGATCTTTACGCTTCTTTACGTCCGCACCGAGCGGCTCGGCACTACCGGAACAGGCCCGAAAATTGATGAAAATCATGCGGCTTGGGCGCTCGCTCGGTATACTTGTCGCTTCGTTTTTCGAGATTTCCCATGCTGCAGCAGAAACTTCCCGAACTGGTCTGCCCGGCCGGCAGCCTGCCGGCGCTCAAGGCGGCGGTCGATAACGGGGCCGACACCGTCTACTTCGGCTACAAGAACGACACCAACGCGCGCAACTTCGCCGGTCTCAACTTCGACCAGAAGGCGATGGTCGAGGGCATTCAGTACGCCCATGCGCGCGGCAAGCACGTGCTGATGGCGATCAACACCTTCCCGCAACCGGGTCGCGAGGCCGACTGGCACCGCGCCGTCGACGGCGCCGCCGATCTGGGTGTCGACGCAGTGATCCTTGCCGACGTCGGCCTCTTGGACTACGCCAGCAAGCGCCATCCGAACCTTCGCCTGCATCTGTCGGTTCAGGGCTCGGCAACAAGTTACGAGGCTGTCAACTTCGCCCACCGCGAGTTCGGCGTACGCCGCGCCGTGTTGCCACGCGTGCTTACGCTGGCGCAGGTCGAACTGGTGATCAAGAACACGCCAGTCGAGATCGAAGTCTTCGGCTTCGGCAGCCTGTGCGTGATGAACGAGGGCCGCTGCTGGCTTTCCTCCTACGCCACCGGCGAATCGCCGAATACCGTCGGCGCCTGCTCACCGGCCAAGTTCGTGAAGTGGGACAAGGCGCCGGGCCGGATGGACACCCGGCTCAACGGCATCCTGATCGACCGCTACAAAGATGACGAGCCGGCCGGCTACCCGACGCTGTGCAAGGGCCGCTTCGACGTGAACGGCGAGACGTACTACGCACTGGAAGAGCCGACCAGCCTGAACGTGCTGGAGATCTTGCCGGAGATCGTCAAGATCGGCGTTTCGGCGATCAAGGTCGAGGGCCGCCAGCGCAGCCCGGCCTACGTCTCACAGGTCACGCGTACGCTGCGCGCCGCGCTCGATGACTTCGGCCGCACCGGCGAGCAGTTCAAGGTCAAGCCCGCCTGGCAGGCCGAGCTCGGCAAGGTCTCGGAAGGCGTGCAGGCGACCCTCGGCGCATACAACCGTCCATGGCGGTAAAACACATGACGAGACACAGCGTCAACCACAGAGACACAGAAACACAGAGAGATTCTGTCCTGTTGTTCTCTGTGTCTCTGTGTCTCTGTGGTTAAAGGTTCTGAACATGAAACTAGCTCTCGGCCCCCTGCTTTACTTCTGGCCCAAACAGGAAGTCCTCGAGTTCTACGCCGAGATGGCGCAGATCGAGGCGCTCGACATCATCTATGTCGGCGAGGTCGTCTGTTCGCGCCGGCAGCAACTGCGCGTCGCCGACTGGATCGGCCTGGCACGCGATCTGACCGACGCCGGCAAGGAAGTCGTCGTCTCGGCACAGGCGCTGCTTGAATCGGAGGGCGATCTCAAGGCCACGCGCAAGCTGATCGATGAAGCCGGCTGCAAGCTCGAAGCCAACGACCTCGGTGCGGTGAACATCGCCAGCGGTCGCCCCTTCGTCGCCGGTCCGCACCTCAACATTTACAACAGCGCGACGCTGGAGACCTTCCGCCGTTATGGCCTCGCGCGCTGGGTGCCGCCGCTCGAAGCCGATCGCACGCTGATCGAGACGCTGCACGCCAGCCGCCTGGCCGGCGTCGAGACCGAGGTCTTCGTCTTCGGCAAGCTGCCGCTCGCCTTCTCGGCACGCTGCTTCACCGCACGCCACTACGGGCTGAACAAGGACGACTGCCAGTTCAAATGCCTCGACCATCCCGAGGCGATGACACTGAGAACGCGCGAGGGCCAGCCTTTCCTGGCGATCAACGGTATCCAGACGATGTCGGCGCAGACCTACAACCTGCTCGCCGAAGTTCCGGAGATGCTGGAGATGGGCATCGACATCATTCGTGTCAGTCCGCAGCCCACGCACATGTCCGAGATCATCTCCGCTTTTGATGCGGCGCGTCGTGGCGAGGAGGCTCAACCGGACATGACTCACTGGGCAACCGACGGGCTGGTCGATGGGTACTGGTTCGGCGAACCGGGCATCGCCTCACACCACCAAGCCGCGCTCGCACAACTGCAAGGAGCCTGATCATGGCACTACCTTCCTTCACCTTCGCTATCCCGCGCTTCAAGCTGCCGGCTTTCGTCTCGGTCGTCGGCAACAAGCTGCCGCAGTGGCCGCACGCCATCGTCCTAGTCACAGGCCTCAACGCCGTGCTCAAGATGAAGCTGTTACCGCAGGACAGTCTTGACCTGCTCGAAGGGCGCAGTTTCCTCGTCGATGTGCTCGACACCGGGGGGCGCGCGTGTTTCACCTATCAGAACGGACTGTTTCGGCCCCTGTTTACGCACCCGGAGACGCCTGACCTGGCCTTCCGCGCCAACCTGTCGGCCTTCCTCCAGCTCGTTGCGCGACAAGAAGACCCGGACACGCTGTTCTTCAACCGTGAGTTGTCCATCGAAGGCGATACGGAGCTGGGGCTCGTCGTGAAGAACATGCTCGATGCTGTCGAGTGGGAGAAGTTGAAGCCGAAGCTGCCCAAATTGCCGGGATTGCCGGGGTCACACGCCTTCTGACGCCATCGGGAGCGCCGGCCGCAGTACAGATTTCGCATCAAATCTAGGGAGATAAGAAGCATGCCGATCTGGAACAAGGAAGCCGAGTGCGCCTCGCCCGAGGCGCGTCAGAAACTGCAACTGGAGCGGCTGCAGAAGACGGTCGAACGGGTCTATTCCCGCGTACCGTTCTATCGCCAGAAGCTTGACCAGGCCGGCGTTAATCCCGACTCGATCACGAGTCTGAAGGACATCGCCAAGCTGCCCTTCACGACCAAGTACGAGCTGCGCGAGACCTATCCTTACGGCCTGCTCGCCTGCGACAGATCCGAACTCGTCGAGATCCATACTTCGTCCGGCACCACCGGCACGCCGGTGGTCGGCGCCTACACCGCCGCCGATATCGACATGTGGTCGGAAGTGATGGCGCGAACGCTGTCGATGGCCGGCTGCGAAAAGGGCGACACGGTGCAGAACGGCTACGGCTACGGTCTCTTTACTGGCGGCCTCGGCGTGCATTACGGCGCCCGCCGCATCGGCGCCAACATCCTGCCGATCTCGTCGGGAAACACCCGGCGCCAGTTGCACGTGATGCGCGATTTCGGCACGACGCTGCTCACCTGCACGCCGTCGTATTCGCTGTTCCTCGCCGAAGCCGCACGTGAGGAAGGCATCGACTTCCGCGAGATGCCGCTCAAGGCCGGCTGCTTCGGCGCCGAGCCGTGGAGCGAGAACATGCGCGTCGAAATCGAGGCCAAGCTCGACATCAGCGCGCACGACATCTACGGCCTGACCGAACTGATCGGCCCCGGCGTCGCTGCCGAGTGCGAATGCAAGCACGGCCAGCACTTCAACGAGGACTATTTCTACCCGGAGATCATCAATCCGGAGACCGGCGAAGTGTTGCCCGACGGCGAGAAGGGCGAACTCGTCATCACCAGTCTGCAGCGCGAGGGTTCGCCGCTGTTGCGCTACCGCACGCGCGACATTACCTTCCTGATGCGCGAGCCGTGTTCCTGCGGCCGGACGACCGTGCGCATCCACCGCCTGCTCGGCCGCACCGACGACATGATGATCGTGCGCGGCGTAAACATCTTCCCGTCGCAGATCGAGAACGTGCTGATGCGCATCGAGGGCACGCAGCCGCACTACCAGATCGTCATCGACCGCGGCGCGACGCACCTCGACGAGATCGAGATCCGCGTCGAAGTCGAGGATGTTGTGTTCTCCGACGTCACCAGTGTCCTCGAGCGCTTGAGGAAACGCATCCACGACGAACTGAAAAGCGAACTCGGCATCAGCGCGCACATCAAGCTCGTCGAACCGCGCAGCATCGCGCGCAGCGAAGGCAAGGCGCAACGCATCATCGACCGGAGGAGCATCTGATGATCATCAAGCAGATTTCCATCTTCATGGAGAACACCACCGGCCGCTTGGCCGACGTCACCGCGCTGCTCGCGCAGGCGGGCATCAACCTGCGCGCCATCTCGATCGCCGACACCACGGACTTCGGCATTCTGCGCATGGTCGCCGACCAGCCGGACGAGGCCGTCAAGCTGCTCAAGGAGCAAGGCTTCACCGCACGCGAGACCGACGTGATCGCCGTCGAGGTACCCGATCATCCGGGCGAGTTGGCGCGCATCATGGCGCTCTTCCGCGACGAAGGCGTCGGCATCGAGTACCTGTACGCTTCGCTCGAACACAAGGTCGACAAGGCCGTCATCGTGATCAAGGTCGACGACGTGGGCGCGGGACTTGCGATGCTCGAGAAGCACGGCTTCGTCACGGTGCCGACCTTCTGAGCGCCGAGGTCCCGGGGGACGCCCCGGGACCTCGGCCGTGACCCGTCATGATGATCATCAGCAAGGCCGCGCTGCATGTGGCGGCACATCCGCTCGCTTTCGTCCTGCAGACCCTGCGCGGCTTCCGCAAGAATCAGGGCATGCTGCTCGCCGGTGCGATCGCCTACTACGCCCTGCTCTCGATCGTTCCGGTGCTCATTCTTTCAGTGATCGTACTCTCGCGCTTCGTCGATCAGGCGGACTTGCTGATCCTGCTCGGGCGGTCACTGGCCTGGCTGGTCCCGAACCAGGCCGACGCTGTGCTCGCCGACGTCTCGCGCTTTCTCGCCAACCGCGTCGCCATCGGCAGCGTCCTGCTGATCACGCTGATGGCCTTCAGTTCAGCCGCCTTCTCCGTCATCGAGAAAGCGCTTTCCGTGATCCTCGCGCAGCACGAAACCGGAAAGAAGCGTCACTTTCTGGTTTCCGCGCTCCTCCCTTACTGCTTCATGCTCTTCCTGTGGGCCGCGCTGCTGTGCGTGATGTCCGCCTCGGTGATCCTGCAGGCCGTGGCGCGAGAGAGCATCCACTTGTTCGGGTACGACTGGTCACTGGATGGTGTCTCCGGCACGCTGCTCTACGTTATTGCGCTGGCCATAGAGAGCCTGATCGTCGCCGCCATCTATCTCGTCATGCCGATCCGACGCATCCGCCCGAGCCACGCCCTGATCGGCGGTTTTACGGCGACGGCGCTTTGGGAAGTCGTCCGCCACGTCCTGGTCTGGTATTTCACGACGCTATCGAAAGCAAGCATCGTCTACGGCTCCTTCGCCACCGCGGTGATCATGCTCCTGAGCATGGAAGTCGCCGCCGCGCTCCTGCTACTCGGAGCGCAGGTCATCGCCGAGTACGAGCGGGTCGGCCGGGACGAGTGAAAACCTGCCTCTGCTCCTACTTTCGATCCACACCCATGAACTTGAGGACGGGATTGACCGAAGCATCGCGCTTGAAGATCGGCGTTTCTTCAACGTCGTGCAGGGCCAGCGCGGCAATGAGCAGCAAAAGCAGGAGCGCATAGAGACTGTACTTCAGGCGCTTGCTCGCCCGTTCCTCCTGCGAGATCGCCGTCGCCGAGTAGTAGAAGCAGAACAGGCAACCGATGATCCACGCACCAAACTCGTGAAACACGGGAAGAAAGTTGTCGGCGATGAAGAACAGGATGCCAACGATCAGTGCAGCCTTGTTGCCGCGGCGAATCGGATTTCGCATCATGCCCATCCTTCTCCCGCCGGAAATGCGCGCCTCATGGCCGAAGAACACCCACAGAAAAACGGTTCTTCGCCGCAGATCATGAATCCGTGCTCTTGAAACATTCCTTCCCCCTGTTCTGTCTGCCTATTGTCGCCAATTCGCTGCCTGGTGTGCTCAGATTTCACACACATTTCGCACAGAAATTGTGGCGATTCGGACACGACTTGTGCTCCGCCGTTACTCGCGCTGACGCGCTGATTCACTGCGACACTGTCGCAGACAGACAACAGATCGCGCCAGAATCGACGCGCGCGAGCGCGAGATCGGTCATTTCTTCGGGAAAAGTGTTGCATTTTCGCAACGCCGTCACAAGTTGATACAAAAACCCGGCAAACGCGCTACGAAAGAAAATCAAAGACGCAACAGGTGCGATCGCATAACTTGCTATCGTTCGCGCGTCGGGTAAAGGTACCCGTCATTGACGAAAGGAAAAATGATGTTGACGACTCTTGCTGTTCTCGCCCTGGTCTCTCTGCCGTTCGCTCTGGATCTGTACTTCGCCGCTCGGGAATCGAAGCCCGTCGAAGAAGAGTACGTTCACGATGGACGATAATCAATGCGTGGGTCACCCCCACATCACCTAGAGACGGCCTCCAAAATTGGGGGCCGTTTTTGTTTCTAGCGCTCGGCGCCAAGAGCACGGCTCGCCGCCTTACTTGTAAGAAGGCGTTCCGCGGTCGTACTTGATCTCCTCGGCCTTGTCGCTCATCGTTTTTCTCGGCGTCGTCAGGTCCAGCGCGTAGCAACTTGCCGTCTCGCTGCTTACCACCATGTGCCCCTTGGGCACCAGCTTGTTGATCTCGTCCTTGAGCGAGACAGCGTCCATGCGTACCGGCGCCGCCGTCCCTCGCCAGACGAGTTCGTTTGACGGCGAGTAAATCATGTAACACGCGGAAGATGCGGCAGTCGAAACCGACAGTGCCAGCAGAGCGAAGATCGTTTTCATGTCGAGCCTTTCGAACCGAATTCCAGCGCGCCCGCCAAGGCAACGCCCGGTGGGCTATCGTAGCCCAACGTTGCCAATGGCGTACAGCCGATTCACGATGATCGCCGCCGAAGTCATTGTTCGCCGCACATGCGTTTCGGGAACAAATGTCGGCGCCTGCTATCCACGCTAGATTGGCAAACACCACTTCTCGAAGGAAACGCATGACGAAACCACATATTGCCTATCTTGGTCTCGGCGGCATGGGATCAGCCATGGCCCGGCGCCTGCTCGATGGCGGTTACCCGCTCTCGGTCTGGAACCGCAGTCCGGGTCGGGACGACGAGTTGGTTGCCAGCGGAGCGCGACGCGCAAGCAGTCCGGCCGACGCCGTCGTGGACGCCGATTTCGTGTTCACCATGGTGGCCGACGACCGTGCTCTCGACGAGATCGCCTCTGGCGCAAACGGCTTCCTGCCGGCGATGAAGCCCGGCGCCGTGCATGTGTCGATGAGCACGATCCTGCCGGCGACCTCCGAGCGCCTGGCGGAAGCTCACACCTCGGTTGGAACCGCCTACGTCGCCGCGCCGGTCTTCGGTCGCCCCACTGCCGCATCTGCGGGCGCCTTGTGGATCTGCATCGCCGGCGCCGATGCGGACAAGGCTCGCCTGCTGCCCATCCTGGCCTCGCTCTGCCAGCAACACTACGACTTCGGGACCGAGCCCGGTGCGGCCAACGTGGTCAAGCTCGCCGGCAACTTCATGATTGCCTCGGCGATTGAGTCGATTTCGGAGGCCTTTGTCTTCGGCGCCAAGAACGGAATCGACGAGAAGACACTGGCCGACTTCTTCGGCAGCACGATCTTCGCCTGCCCGATCTACAAGAACTACGGCAACATCATCGCCGAGCAACGCTTTGAGCCGGCCGGATTCCGCCTGACCCTCGGACGCAAGGACGTGCAGTTGGTCGCCGAAACGGCACGCCAGAGCAACGTGCCGATGCCTTTCCTCGGTACGTTGCTCGATCGCTTCACGACGCGCGTCGCGAAGGGCGGCGGCCATCAGGACTGGACCAGCATCGCCCTCGACGTCGCCGCCGATGCCGGGCTACCGGCAGAGGCGGGAGAAGGTCTCGCCTGAGCGCGCTCAGGCGACGCGGCTCATCTTCGCCCCGGCATCGCTCGCCACGGCCGACGGACGGACGAGACTGAACAGGTCTTTCGGGTTGGCCATCGCGGGAATCAGCGAAATCGGTTGGCCAAGGCCGAGCGCTCGCGCCGAGTCGCGCATGAAGCGCAGCGCCGAGTAGTCCTCGAGCGCAAATCCGACCGAGTCGAACAGGGTGACCTGCCGCTCGTCGGTACGGCCGAGGGCTTTGCCGGCGAGCACGCGCCAGAGTTCGGTGGCCGGAAACTCAGCCGGCATCTGCTGCAGATCGCCCTCGACGCGCGTCTGCGGCTCGTACTCGACGAACACCGACGCGCCGCGCAGCACGTCCGGATGCATTTCGGTCTTGCCCGGACAATCACCGCCGACGCCGTTGATGTGCATGCCGGGCTCGAGCATGTCCGCGGTGATGATGCGCGCGCTCGTCTTGTCGGCGGTCACGGTGGTCACGATGTCGGCACCGCGCACCGCCTCATGCACACTGTCGCACACGCGCAGTCGCAAGGCGGTATGCGCCAGGTTGCGCATCAGCTTGGCGGTCGCCGCGCGGTCGATGTCGAACAGGCGAACCTCCTCGATGCCCAGCAAGTGGTGGAACGCCAATGCCTGGAACTCGCTCTGCGCACCGTTCCCGATCAGCGCCATGACGCGGCTGTCGGGCCGTGCCAGCGCACGCGCAGCCAGCGCCGACATCGCCGCGGTGCGGATCGCCGTGGTCAGCGTCAGTTCGCTGAGAACCTCCGGCGTGCCGGTGTCGACGCGCGCGAGCACGCCAAACGCCATCACAGTCGGCAATCCGAGCCCCGTGTTTTTCGGATGCCCGTTCACGTACTTGAAGGTGTAGTGCGCGCCGTCGGAGATCGGCATCAATTCAATGACGCCATCGGCCGAATGACTGGCCACGCGCGCGCTCTTGTCGAAGGACTCCCAGCGCAGATAGTCGGCATGGAGGTAGTCGGCGAGGCCGCGCAGACACGCCGCGATGCCGAGGGTGCTGACGAGGTGGGCGACGGTTTCGGCGCTTAGAAATTGCGTTTGGACGTTGGCTTCGGTCTTCATGATGCGGCTCCGGTGGACTTGCTTTGAGTGTCTCAAGTCCGCGCGGCAATTTGAATCGTCAACATTGATTGCTTTTCAGCAAATATTTACCATTTCGACAATGCAATCTGACAAAATGACAAAATGGACGCGACCGACCACCAGCTGCTCTCCCTCCTGCGCAAGGATGCACGTGCCAGCATCGCGACGCTGGCACAGAAGCTGGGGGTATCGCGCGGAACCGTGACCAACCGCATTGCACGCCTGGAAGACGCGGGCATCATCGTCGGCTACACCGTGCGCCTGCGTCCCGACGCGGAACCGAACGAAATTCACGCCTGGATGAGCATTGCCGTCGAGGGCAACGAGACGCGCGCCGTCATCGCGAGCCTGCTCGGCGAACCCGGCGTCGCCAGCCTGCACGACACCAACGGCCGCTGGGACCTGCTGGCCGAACTGCGCGCCGCCAATCTCTCCGAGCTGTCGCAGGTGCTCGAACGCATCCGTCTCGTGCGCGGCATCAGCAGCACCGAGACCAGCATTCACCTGCAGACGTATCGACTCTCTTGAGCTTGGCTGCGCCGCGTACCGATCCCCGCTAGACGCGGTATTGCGCGACCGTCGCCTGCATGCTGTGCGCGTGGGAACCGAGCACGGCGGCCTGCGACGCCCCGCCCTGCGCCGCGACGCTGCTTTCTTCCGCCTGCTGCGCAATCGTCTCGACCATACGGGCGATCTGCGTCGACGCCTCGCGCTGTTCGAGCACCGCCGTCGCGATCTCGCTCGCCATGCTCACCGCCAGCGCGCTCGTGCTCCCGATCTTTTGGATCGCGGCCGACGCGTCATTGGCTCGCGCGACGCCGACGCTGACCCGCTCGACCGCCGCGTCCATGCTCTCCACCGCCTCGCCGGCGCTGGCCCGCATCGTCTCGATGGTCGTCGAAATCTCCTTGGTCGATTTCGTCGTCATGTCGGCGAGCTTGCGGACCTCGTCGGCGACGACCGCGAAGCCGCGCCCCTGCTCGCCCGCCCGCGCCGCCTCGATGGCGGCATTGAGCGCCAGAAGCCGCGTCTGGTTGGCGATGTCGTCGATGACGCCCATCAGCGAGAAGATCTTCTTCGTCTGCTCATCGAGCTCGCGGATGCGCGTCGAAGAGACGGAGACGACGCCTTCGATGTCGCGGATGTCCTGCACCGTCTGACCGATCACGCGCTCGCCTTCCTGCGCGAGCTGCCCCGATTCGTGGAATACACGGTCCGAGTCGGCCGCGCGTTCGCCGACGTGCGTGATGCTGACCGTCAGTTGCTCGATGCTCGCCGCCATGTCCGACGCGGCGTCGCTCTGCGCCTCGGCGCTGGCCGCGACCTGGGCCGTCGTCCGGCTGACCGCATCGGCCGACTCGAGCACGGTCGCCGCCGATTCGGTTAAGGTCCGGAAGCTGTCCTGCAGCTTGACGAGCAGGCGGTTGAAGGCGCGCGCGGTACTCCCGAGTTCGTCCTGCGTGTCGAGCGGAATCCGGTGGGTGAAGTCCATGCTGCTTTCGACGCTGCGGATCGAGTCGCGCATCATCAGCAAGTGTCCGGAGATGCGCCGGATCAGCAGGTAAGCGAGGATCAGGACGAGCGAGACACCGATGGCGACAAGCGACCAGGCAAGCGTCGTCGTCCGCCGGCTTTCAGCCTCGGCCGCCACGCGTGCAGCCTCGGCCTGGCTCTTGGCGAAGTCGATGTGCTTGGCGATCGAGTCGGAAACGATCTTGGCCTTCGGTGTGCACTCGGTGACGATGATTTCGCGCGCGACGAGCTTGGAGTTCTCCTTCGCTTGCTCCCAGGCCTTCATGAAGACGGCTTCGTACGCGGCGTAGGCGGCCTGGTCGGCTTCAAAGAGCGCCTTCTCGGCCGGATCGGTATCGAGCGCGGCATAAGCTTCGAAGCTCTTCTTCAGCGACTCGCGCGTCGCGATGATCTGCTTGTCGACCTCGGCCGTCTGCTCGGGCTCGTAGTAGGTGAGATGCAGGAGGATCTGGCCCTGCATCAGGGAGAGCGCGTTCTGAACCGAGGTCAGCGCGTCGAGCGAAGGAATCGTCTCTTCGTTGACCGCCTTCAGCTTGCTCGACAGGTCGCGCGTTGCCACGACACCAGCGATGCCGACCACGATCAGCGAGATCACCGCGATTGTAACCATCAGCCAGAGACGCTTGGCCACCGTCATGTTGAACTTCGGCATCTTGCCCTCCCCTTTTGCGTTCCCGACGATTGCCGGGACGTTTCTGTGTGAATCGGGGTCAAAATCTTACCGCTCGGGAATCGACGTTTCATGTCAGAGGTTTGAAACATTGCGACAATTGTTACGGTCGTCGCACAACATTTGAAACAGGTCGGATGCGGTCGAGGAAGATGACCGGATAGTCAGGCCGCCATCGGCACTCTACCGAACTCGGCAAACTCGATGCGGTTGCGCCCGGCGCTCTTCGCGCGGTAGAGGAGTTCGTCGGCGCGAGTGATGAGCGACCTGGGATCGCCGCCTAAGCCGGCCGTCGAGAAATCGGCCGCAACGACACCGAAGCTTGCGGTAACGCCGATCGCATGCCGTTCATCGCGATATGCCGGCTCGTCTGCAATCGCGCGGCGCAGGCGTTCGGCCAGGCGGACGCCGCCGCGCAGGTCGGTCTCTGGCAGGATCAGCGTGAACTCCTCGCCACCGTAGCGGACGACACTGTCGACGTGGTCTCGGCAGGCCGCCTGAAGCAGACCGGCGAAGTGGCGCAGGACGAGGTCACCGGTGGGATGACCATAGGTGTCGTTGATCACCTTGAAGTGATCAAGGTCGCACATGATCACTGTCAGCCAGGCCGGGTAACGCGAGGCCCGCTCGACTTCCTGCTCGAGCAGGTGTTCTTCCATGTAGCGGCGGTTGTAGCAGCCGGTCAGGTGATCGCGGAAACTGAGATGGCGCAGGATGGACTGCGCTCGGTACTGGCGGCGCCCGAGACGTTGGTATCGGTGCGCGGCGATAATGCCGACCGTATTGACCAGCACCAGCAGCATGGTCATCGTCAAGGTATCGGAAACGCCGAGTGCGCCGACGTGGATCGCGAGCAGACTGAAGACCACCGTCGTCGCGATCGACACCGCCGTCGCGTTGACGAAGGCGTTTGGTATGAAGAGATGCACGACCACGAGCATGATGCTCATCGACATCGCGTGCCAGGGAACCTCGTGTGGCCGATAGAGCACGACCGGCATGAAAGCGCTCATGCCGACGACCTCGACGGCGGTGGCGACGACGCGCGGCACGCGGATCGACTGCGGATTCCAGGCCAGCGCGAAAATGCCGAGCGCTGCCGCGGCGGCGACGAGCAGACGCGCCATGAGCAGGACCAGGGTCTTGTCGCTGAAACCGAGCACGGCGAGGTCGCTCAGGGCAAAGGCGACGTAGAAGGCTGCGCAGACGATCAACGCGATGCGCAGCTGCGTCCGCGTTTGCGGCTGGAGTTGGCGCAGATACGCGCGTTCGCGCTCGGGTCGGCGAAACGTCGCCGTCCATCGATTCAGGCTGAAGTCGCGCCTGTCCTTTTGTGCTATTGCCCGTCTCCGCATGCCGCCACTCCGTCGCACCGCAAAAGCAGATGGGAAAGCAAACCTGCGACGATGTCAATGGCGTAGTCGATCGACATCAGCAGCGCGCACATCTAGCCGCCGTAAACCTCTTCGTCGGCAAGGATCTGCAGGCCGACGCCGGCGAGCTTCTGGCGCGCATCGGGAATGTCCTGGATGTCGATGACGAAGAAGGCGCGGTCGCCGTCGCTCACCGTGCGCCCGTAGGCGTTGGCGAAATTGACGCCGGCGCGGACGACGTCCTTGAGCAGTCCGTCGAGCCCGCCCGGCTGGTCGACCATCTGCACAACGGCGATCTCGCGCAAAGCAGCGGTCATCCCGGCCTCGTCGAGCAGCTTCTGCGCACGTTCCGGTTCGGAAACGACAAGGTTGAGGATGCCCCAGCCGTTCGCCGTGTGGTTGATGTGGATCGAGCGGATGTTGATGCCGGCCGCGCGGAGCACAGCGGTGACGCGCTCGAGGTGGCCCAGCTTGTTCTCGAGAAAGATCGAAACCTGATGGCTCATGTTCTTTGCCCTTATGGTTGGCGCGTGTCGATCACGCGCACGGCCTTGCCTTCGGCGTTCGGAATCGAGCCGGGTTCGACGAGCCTGACCAGAGGACGCACGAGAACCTCGTCGCGGATCAGGCGCGTGATGTGCTTCTGCAGACGGTCGAGGAAGGCGAGATCGCCCTTGAACCACTCCTTCTTCACCTCGACCTCGACGATCATCTCGTCCTGATCGTCGATCGTCTCGAGCAGGATGCGGTAATCGTCGCCGACTTCGGACAAACGCATCAGGATGCCCTCGACCTGCATCGGGAAGACGTTACAGCCCTTGACGATGAACATGTCGTCCGAGCGGCCGGAGATGCGGTCGATGCGCCGGTGCGTGCGCCCGCATTTGCAGGCGCCGGGGAGGAAGCGCGTCAGGTCGCGCGTGCGGTAGCGGATGATCGGCATCGCCTGGCGGTCAAGCGTCGTCATCACCAGCTCGCCGACTTCACCGTCGGCGACGGGTTCCAGGGTCTGCGGGTTGATGATCTCGACGACGTAGGCGTCTTCCCAGATGTGCAGGCCGTTCTGCTCGGTGCATTCGAAGGCGACACCAGGACCGTTCATCTCCGAGAGCCCAAAGGAGTTGTAGGCCTTGACACCGAACATCTCCTCGATGCGTCGCCGGTGCTCGTCGGTATGCGGCTCGGCGCCGATCACCAGCGTGTGCAGCTGCGTGTCCTTGCGCGGATCGAGCCCCTCTTCCTTGAACACGTCGTAAAGGCGCCCGAGATAGCTCGGAATCGCGTGCGCTACGGTCGTGCCGAAATCGCGCATCAGCTTGATCTGGCGTAGGCTGTTGCCCGCTCCGGCCGGGATGCTCAGGCAGCCAAGCTTCTCGACGCCGTACTGAAAACCGAGCCCGCCGGTGAACAGGCCGTAGCCGCAGATGTTCTGGAAGACGTCGGTGTCGCGCACGCCGGCCGCGAACAGCGAGCGGGCCATCAGGTTCGCCCAGCTCGCGAGGTCGTGGCGGTTGTGGTAGATCACCGTCGGGTTGCCGGTCGTGCCGCTCGAACTATGCAGACGCACGACATCGCGCTTGTCGGCGGCGAGAAAGCCCCATGGATAGTCGCTGCGCAGGTCTTCCTTGGTGGTGAAGGGCAGCTCGCGGATCGCGTCGATCGTCTTCAGACCGTTCGCCGCCGCTCGACTGAACACGGCCTGCTTGCGATAGTGCGGCGCGGTCACCGCCTGCCGCAGCGTGTTGTTCAATCGCTTGACCTGGAGCGCCGCGAGGGTCTTGCGCTCGATTTCTTCGAGTTCTTTTTCCCAGAACATAAATCGTCAATCAAGATTGGATTCAGGCAATGGGAGCCGAGTATAAACCCGGCGTCTCGTCCTGGTCGCGCCGATTTTGGACTATTGGCGCGACCAGGACGGTATAGGCAGCTCTATTTCCCGTCCTCCGGAAAACACGCGGCCAGATGCGCAGCGCTCGGCTTCGTCGATAGCGCACTGACGATCAGCGAGAAGGCGAGCGAAATCGGGACGGCAAAGACCAAGGGATCGACATCCTTGAACGGCGTACCGGTACCGAGCGACGGCACGCCGAACAGTGCTTCGCACAGGCCGAGCGGCCTGGAGACCTTCTCGAAGACGAAGAACAGGATGAACACGCTGACCGCCAGGCCGCTCAGGAATCCCGCGTGCGCGCCAGCACGTGTAACACCCTTCCAGAACAGCCCGAGCGCGTAGATGGCGAGGAAGCTGCCGGCGCACAGGCCGAAGAAGAGCGAGGTGCCGTTGACGATGATCGTCGCGCCGTCCTTGAAGAAGCTCGGCAGGTAGTAAGCGGTCAGCGTCGTGATCAGGATCGCCGCCAGCATCGCCAGACGAATGACACGCACCGGCCGCTCGGCCTTTAGGCCCATGCCCTTCTCCATGATGTCGTGGCCGATCGCCGAGCCCATCGTGTGGAACTGCGAGCTCATCGTCGACATCGCCGCAGCCAGCAGCGTGATCATGAACACCGCCGTGTACCACGCCGGCATGTTCTCCTTGATGAACAGCGGAATCACGTTGTCGGGCGCGCCCGCCGCTGCGATCGCGATCTTGCCCGCCGCGTTAAAGAAGTAGACGTTCGACAGCGCGCCGACGATGAAGGCGACGCCGGTCATCAGCATGATGAACAGGCCGCCAATGACGACGCCGCGATTCAGTTCGCGGTCGCTCTTCACGGTCATGAAGCGTACGACGAGCTGCGGCTGCGCCAGTACGCCGATGCCGACACCGAGCACGACGGTCGAAATCAGCGTCCACCACAAGGGCGACATCAGTTCCGGCATCGCCGTCCAGCCGCGATGCCCCTTGGCAGCGAGCGCCGCTGGCACCTTGTCGGCCAGCGCGGTCAGCTGCTCGTGCGCCGGCACAACACCGCCCAGCCCGTTGTAGGCGAACCAGAGCAGAACGATCATGCCGAGCGCCATGATGCCGCCCTGAAAGGCATCGGTGTACAGGACGCCCTTCATGCCGCCCATCATAACGTAGAGGCCGACAATAGCGACGATCGTCAGCAGTGCCTGGTTCTGCGACAGACCAAGTGCCACCGTGAGAAAGCTGACGCCGCCGAGCATCACCGCACCCGCGTAAAGCGGCATGCCGACGAAGATCAGCGCTGCCGATGCGATCTGCAGGAACTTCGAGTCGTACCGCCGACCGATGAACTCGGGAAAAGTATGCGCGTCGAGCTTGTGCCCCATGGCGCGCGTGCGTTTTCCGAAGACGACGAAGGCGATGAAGATGCCGAGGAAGATGTTGAGCACCGTCAACCACAGGATGCCCATGCCGAAAACCGCCGCCGCACCGCCGAAACCGACGATCGCCGCCGTCGAAATGAAGGTCGAGCCGTAGGAGATCGCCATGATCACCGGATGCACCTTGCGTCCGGCCAGCAGGAAGTCCTTGGTGTTAGTCGTCTGCTTGAAGCCGAGGTAGCCGAGGCCGGCGGTGATCGCCAGGTAGAGCAGCGTCGTGACGGTAACGGTCGCGTTCATTGCGGCTCCTTTGCTTCCCAGGCTTCTTCCTCTGCGATTTCCCGGATCTCCTCTTCCGGATTCGGTTTGTTCCAGTTGATGAAGCCGTAGGCCGCGCACAAGGCGGTCGACGCCAGCGTCAGCACGAAGGCCAGACTGACCCCCCAATCCCCCAAACCCAGCATGACACTCTCCCTTGAAGTTGCCGACTTGCGAGTCGGTCGTAAGCAAAAAAACTAGGCCGCTGGCGGCGAACGATAGATTCCCCCGGCCAATACCGAACAGAAGAACGCCCATTCTTCGAGGTAAGCCGCACGCAGCGCTTCAGGCGTACTGCCGCCCTCGATGGCGAGCAGGAGATCCTTGCGCGTCTTGGCCAACAGCCACTTGATGAGATCGACCAGTTGCTCCACCGGGTAGCCCAGACGCGACGCCTCGAGTCCGGCGAAGACTTCCGAGAAATGGGTTTCGAAGACGGCCTGCGCCTTCTCGGCCAACGCGGCGCGCGGCAGGCGGGCGATGCGCACCAGCAGGCCGAGCAGATCGGGGTTTTGCAGATACCAGTCGATCGCGATGCGCGAGACGGTCATGAAGCGTTCGAGGATGTCGTCGGGCAACGGCTCGTGGGTGCGCGCAAGGCGGTCGCGGATGAAGGCGTAGAGCGCCGACCAGGTGCACTCCATGCAGTAGAGGTAGAGCTCCTCTTTTGACGCGATGTATTCGTACAGGCCGCCCTTGGAGATACCGGCCGAGTTGACGATGCGATCGAGCGATGCGGCGTCGAAGTCGTGCGCGCCGAATTCAGCGCAGGCCGCGGCGAGGATGAGATCGCGCTTTTCCGGGGAGAGTTGAAAGTAGGCCTGCTTCATGCGTCTTCTGCCGACTGATCAGTCGGCAGAAGATAAACCCTACTTATAACAGTGTCAATTTGTATCGCGTTGTTTGAATTGCCGGCGTTAACCGCGCTTGAGCAGCTCCTTGAGATTGGCGAACGGCTGCGCGGTCGCGCGCGCCGTACCACTCTTCCCGCCCGCGCCGTGTCCGGCCTGGCGCGCGGCGTCTGCTTCGAGCTCGCGCGAATGCTCGTTGTCGTGGCAGTAGAGGCAGAGCAACTCCCAGTTGCTGCCGTCCTTGGGGTTGTTGTCGTGGTTGTGATCGCGATGATGCACGGTCAGCTGCTGCAGGTTCTCGCGCGTGAACTCACGCGCACACCGGCCGCAGATCCATGGATAGATCTTCAATGCCTGCTCGCGGTAACCCTGTTCGCGTGTCTGGCGGTTGCGCAGCGTCTCGGCAATCATCCGGTCGGTATGCGCGCGTTTGGCTTCATCGGTGGCCACGGGAATCTCCTATCGATCGTGTGCGGTTGGCTGGTTATTGGCTGTCGGACGATTGTATGCCAGCGCGACAGCACTGCTCACACGCGGATTTCAATCAGCGGGACACGCATTTCCTCGACGCCGGTACCGCCGTGCACGCCGATCAGCGTATAGCGCTTCTCGCCCGGCAGCCAATCGGTGATCGTCCAATCGTCCTTGAGCACCAGCGTGTAGTCGCCGACCCGACTGGCAAGCCGCGGCGAGTAAGGCGGCGGTCCGAACCAGCCGGTTTCGATCAGGTCGGCGCTGGCATGCAACTCGATGGCGTGCGCCAGATTCTGCCGGACATAGGCTGCGAATTCCGCGCGGTATGCCGGTTCGACATGGCAGTAGGCCGCCCGGCGCTCGCCGCTCAGGGGATGCGCCAGCCATCCAGCCAACTGCGGGTGGTCGTCGAGGCAGATCACGCGCTCGAGCGGCGCATCGATGAAACCGTGGTCGGCGGTCACGATCAGGCTGGTATCGGTACCGTCAGCCTCGGCGTGAAACTGCTCGAAGCCTTGGTCCAGCGCCGACAACACTTCGTGCGCCTGTTCGCTTGCGCAACCGAAGCGGTGCGAGACCGAGTCGAGTTCGGGATAGTAGGCGTAGATGTAGCGAGGCGTGGACGCTTCCTTGAGCAGGCCGCCAAGCTGCGCGAACAGCTCCGGCAAGGTCGCGTAGGCGCTCGTCGTCGCGCCGCGTGCGTGCCATGCGTTGAACGGTGAGCCGGCGATGTGCTGCGGTGCGATGACGAAGCTCTCGCGCTGCACCTGCTGAAAAACGGTGGAATACGGGAAAAGACGTGGCGGCAACTCGGTAACAGGTTCGTTCATCGACCTGGCCGCACCGCGTACCGTCATCGGCAGGATAGCCAGCATCTCGTCGAGCTCGTCGAGCTGCACGTGCCATCCGGTCAGTGCGTGTTGCGATGGTGCCAGTCCGGTCATAAAGGTCGTAATCGCGCTCGCCGTCGTCGAGGGAAAGACCGAGCTGAGCGACCCGATCACATGCCGACGCAAGCAGGACGTTTCCGGCAGCGCGGCAAGCGCCGACAGCCCCAGCCCGTCGATCACGAAGAGCACCACATGGCGCGCTTCGACGAGACGCTCCGCCGGCAGCGCGGTGCATTGTGCATGACCGCTTGCCGGTGCGCCGCACGCATGCAGGACGCTCTGCATCAGGTTGAATATGCCGCCGCCCGCGTAGTCGGCTCTCTCGCGTTGATTCATCGGTCTGACTTTCCGTTGGCGATGATGCAAAGGGTAGCGCAAGGCGTGCCGGCCGTTGATTGATTAATGTGCTGGAAGCTATAAACTTCGGCCACCCACCCAGAACATGCGTCAGTACAGCCAGAGCACCCGGTTGCCCGGCGGAGGCCATCCATGTACCAACCGTACCAATCGATCCTGACCGAGGTCGACGATTCCGTCGGCATTGTCACGCTGAACAAGGAGGAGCGGCACAATGCGTTTGACCAGCAGCTGATCGACGAACTCACGCACGCGCTCTTCTCGCTGGACGCCGATCCGGCCGTACGCGTGATCGTCCTCTCGGCGGCCGGCAAGAGTTTCTGCGCCGGCGCCGATCTCAACTGGATGAAGCGGGCGATCACCAACAACGCGCAGGAGAACCTGCACGACGCGCACGCCTTCGCCCGCTTGATGCGCACACTCAACGAACTGTCCAAACCGACGATCGCCCGCGTGCATGGACCGGCCTTCGGTGGCGGCGTCGGGCTGATTGCCGCCTGCGACATCGCGCTGGCTACTTACGACGCGCAGTTCGCGCTGACCGAGGTCAAGCTCGGCATCCTGCCGGCCGTCGTCGCGCCCTACCTGATGGCCGCCATCGGCGAACGCCAGTGCCGGCGCTACCTGCTCACCGCCGAGCGTTTTTCCGCCGCCGAAGCGTACCGCATCGGCCTCGTGCACGAGATCGTGCCCGGCGAGGAAGAACTCGACGAAGCGATCGGCGAGATCATCGAGAGCCTATTGAAGAACGGCCCAAATGCACAGGCCGAGTGCAAGGCACTCTTGCGCATTATCGCCGGCCAGCCGATCGACGACGCGACGGTCGAGGAAACGACGCAACGCGCGGCGATCGTCCGTTCGACGCCGGAAGGACACGAAGGACTGAGCGCTTTCCTCGAAAAGCGCAAACCGAACTGGATCGTCTGAACGCGGTCAGACCAGCATGCGCAACTTCCTCGATCCGCAGATGTTTCAGAAAGAACACGATTACGTGCCCTCGCCGTGCATCAACGTCTGCCAGCTCGACCAGGACAGCGCTTGCTGCCGCGGCTGTTTCCGTACGCTCGACGAGATCGCTGCGTGGAGTCGCGCGTCGAACGGCGAGAAACGGGAAATCGTCGCCGCCGCACGTCGCCGGCGCGACGAAGCGGGAGGCAGCGTGCGATGACCTACCGCGAAGCCGATTATCCCTGCGTCGGCATCTGCATGAACGACCCCGATACCGGCTACTGTATCGGCTGCGGCAGGCCTCCGTGGCCGGTGAGCAATCAGGGGATCGTCGCCGAGGAGGTGCATCTCGCGCTGCCACCTGTCACAACAGACAGCCCGCCCGATCCGGATTCGCCGGAGCGGCGTTGAACGTCGAGGACTGACGCCGACGCCAGTCACGAAGCAATCAGGCCGTCGCGCTCTCGCTCTGAACGCGTTGTTCCAACTGCCGCTCGATCTCTTTCAACGACAATCCAAGCGACAGTTCCTGATCCAGCGCGCTCAGGATCGGCAGTATCTTCAGGCCGAAGGTCCCGAGATTCCGGAGGATCGCGCTCTCCTGCGGCTTGGCCAGCGCTTCGACGAGCTTCGCTGTCTGCTTGTCGCGGCAATGCATCGGACAACCGGCCTTGAACTCGATGGCCACGGTGTTGCCGCCACAGACAAGCGCCTGGTTCAGGCGCTGATCGGCGAGGGTGAACAGCTCGATGCCGCTCGAAGCCTTGTCGTCGGACGTACTGGCGACGCCGACGCTGGCCGTCAGCTTGACCTTCTGGCCGCGAATCGTGATCTGCCCCGAGGCCAGGCTGCGGCAGACCTGCTTGCCGAAGCGCTCGCCCTGTTTGAGATCTACCTCGCGCGAGACGATCGCGAGACGGTCTCCGACACAATGGCCGATCTGATCATGCAGCCCGACCTTGGACATCAAGAGCTTGGCAAAGCGGGCGTCGATCATGACGGCGATTTCCTCGCCAAACTGCTCGATCAGTGCCGCACGGTTGTCGATCCGGAAGACGAGGATGCAGATCGGATCACCCAGTGGATCGGCCAGCGACAGCTTGCTGAGCACCGAGTTAAAGCGCTCCCGCGACTGGGGTGTTGCCGGACGGTCCAAAGCTTCCGGCAGCGTCGGCACCAGCAGCAGGTCAGGCGCAACCAAAGACGCGGCAGGGACGGGCGGCGCCTGGTCCGTCAGCGACAACTTGCCGTCGCGCGCCGTCTTCCGCGTGCCCTGCGGATGAAAGATGTCGTTCAGCGCGACTAGCATCGCCGGTTTGTTCATCGTTTTGGTGATGAACCCGGCGACGCCGTTCGCCCGGTCGGCGTCGCGCTCGACCTTGTTGTCGAGGTCCGAGACGATCAGGATGAAAGGGATTTCGCGCAAGCGCCGGATCGAGCTGGCACGCAAACGGGCAAGCAGATCGTGCGCGTCGAGCTTGTGCGGATGAACACCGGAAATCACGGCTGAAATGCCCGAATCGAGCATCAACGTCTGCCAGGCCGATTCACCGCTGGACTCTTCGATAACGTCGAAATCATCTTTTAGATGTTTGTTCAGCGTCGCGCGCACGACACGCGAGCTGTCGAGCACCAGAATCCGGCGGATCGTCTCCATCTTCTCCATCTTGTCGAGCCTCTCTTGCACGCCTGGGCCCCGCCGCGACGGGATACGCCGCCGTCAGGACGCCTGAATAAAGAACACCCGACACTGTAATTCAGAACCGCGCGCCTGAGTAGCTTTGCACGCGCGCGATTTACCACGATTTACCCTTCCGGATCTATCACTTAGGAAATGATCGGATGACAAGCGAGCAACTCTTGCAACCCCTGAGACAGCGGTTCAGGCCTTCGCCTCGAGCTTGACCCAAGCGCCGTTGGCCGCGCCGGATTGCACGACGGCCAACGCAAAGCGGACGCCGAGCAGCCCGTCGTAGGCGTTCGGGAAGATGAGTGCCAGCGGGTCGGGCGCAGTGCCGGCGCGGCGCGCGGCGATCGCCTCGGCGGCGTCGGAGTAGAGATTGGCAAAAGCTTCCGGGAAGCCCTCCGGATGCCCCTTGACGATGCGCGACGAGCGCGCGGCCAGCGGCAGCGTGCCCGGGCCGTTCGGTGTGCGTAGCTGCGCCGGCGCGGAAGCCGGTTTGAATGTGAGGATCTGCGGCACTTCCTGTTCCCATTCGAGCGTGCCCTTGGTGCCACTGACGCGGATGCGCAGACAGTTCTCGACGCCGGCCGCCGCCTGCGTCACCCAGAAGCTGCCGCGCGCGCCGTTCGACAGGCGCAGCAGGGCGCCGGCGTAATCGTGCACGATGCGCCCGGGGACGATAGCGCCGACTTCGGCCGCGACTTCAGCGACCTCCAGCCCGGTGATAAAGCGCAGGAGGTTGTGCGCGTGGCTGCCGATGTCGCCCAGCACCAGCGACGGCCCGCCCTTGGCCGGGTTGTGCCGCCAACTCTGCTCGGGCGAGGGATCAATCTCCTGCGCGTTGCCGCCCTGCACGTACTCGACCTGCACGAGGCGAATCGTCCCCAGCTCGCCCGCCTCGACCATGGCGCGCGCCTGGCGCACCATCGGGTAGCCGGTGTAGTTGTGCGTCAGGCAGAAAACGCGCCCGCTCGCTTCGACCGCCGCGTGCAGGCGCTCGGCTTCGTCGACCGTATTGGTCATCGGCTTGTCGCAGATCACGTCGAAGCCGGCGGCGAGCGCGGCGCTAGCCAGTTCGAAGTGGCTGTCGTTCGGCGTCATGATGGCGATCACGTCGGCGCCATTCTCCCGGCTTTTCTCGCCGCCGATCAGCGCTTGGCCCGAGGCGTAGACGCGATCGGCCAGCAAGCCGAGTTCGCGCCCGGCGCGCAGGCTCTTCTCCGGATTCGACGAGAGCGCCGCGGCTACGAGCTCGTAGCGGTTGTCGAGCGCCGCCGCCTGGCGGTGCATGGCACCGATGAACGAACCCGGCCCGCCGCCGATGACGGCGAGGCGAAGACGGCGACCCAACAGCGAAACAACTGGATTCAGCGACATGCGGATACTCCGGAAAAGGTGATCGGATGGAGGTTGCGAAGCCAGTGGCGCGGCAGCGCCATCGTTCAGAACTTCAGAGCGGTCTCGACGAGCTTGACCCAGTAGCTGATGCCGAGCGGGAGAATCTCGTCGTTGAAGTCGTAGTGCGGGTTGTGCAGCGAGCAACCGCCGGTGCCCGGACCGTTGCCGAGCCAGACGTAGCAACCGGGCTTGACCAGCAGCATGTAGGCGAAGTCCTCGGCGGCCATCGACGGTATGTCGTCGCGGCGGACATTGGTCTCGCCGAAGACGGCGCCGGCCGCCGCCCGGCAGAGCTCGGTCTCGGCCGCGCTATTCACGGTCGGCGGATAGCGCCGGTCATAGCTCGCCTTGATCGTTGCACCGAATGTCGCCGCAACGCCGGCGCACAGGCGCTCGATCGCCGCTTCAACCTGGTCCTGGATCTCCGGCTTGAAGGTGCGGATGGTGCCGCGCAGGACGGCGTCGTCGGGGATGACGTTGAGCGCTTCGCCGCCGTGGATCTGCGTCACGCTGACCACCGCCGATTCGCACGGGTGCAGGCTGCGCGCGACGACGGTCTGCAACGCCAACACGAGGTGGCTGGCGACAACGAGCGTATCGACGCCCTGGTGCGGCATCGCAGCGTGGCAGCCGTGGCCGCTGACGGCGATCTCGAAGGCGCAGGTGCCGGCCATCACCGGCCCGGGCATCACCGACATCTCGCCGACCGCGATCCCCGGCCAGTTGTGCAGGCCATAGACGGCGTCCACCGGAAACAGCTCGAACAGGCCGTCCTTGACCATCACGTCGCCGCCGGCCTCCGACTCCTCGGCCGGCTGGAAGATGAAATGGACGGTGCCGTCGAAATCCAGCGCGTCCTTGTGTTCCGCGATATAACGCGCCGCGCCGAGCAGCAACGTCGTGTGTCCATCGTGGCCGCAGGCGTGCATCTTGCCGGCGTAGCGAGAGCAATGCGCGAAGGCGTTCTTCTCCTCGACCGGCAGCGCGTCCATGTCGGCGCGCAGGCCGATCGCGCGCGTTGCCGAGCCCTTGCGCAGCGTGCCGACGACGCCCGTCTTCGCCAGCCCGCGATGCACTTCCAGTCCGTAGGACGCGAGCTCGCGCGCGACGATGTCGGCCGTCCGCGTCTCCTGAAAGGCGAGCTCCGGATGCGCGTGAATGTCGCGGCGAATCGCGATCAAGTCCGGCAGAAAAGGTATATCGAGTAGCTTCATGGCGACGTCTGTTGCAAGTCAGACCCGTTAGTCAGACCTCTTAGTGTACGCCAGCCCGGCTTGCCCGTGGAAGCGCCGTTCCGCTATGCTCCAAGCCATGCACATCCTGATCATCAGTGGGCTTTCCGGGTCCGGAAAATCAATCGCCCTCAACCTGCTTGAGGACGCCGCTTACTATTGCGTCGACAATCTGCCGCCGCAATTGTTGCAGCCGCTCGTCGATCAACTCGGACAACAGGGCTACGGCAAGATCGCTGTCGCCATCGACATTCGCGGCGGCGGTGGCATCGAAACGCTGCCGCAGCAGCTTGAAACGCTACGCGCGCAGACGCACGACGTGCAGTTCCTTTTCCTCGACTCGAAAACCGAGACGCTGCGCAAGCGCTACTCGGAGACGCGGCGCCGGCACCCGCTGGCGAGCGACGAGCGCACGCTCTCCGAATCAATCGCCGAGGAGCGCGTGCGCCTCGCCCGCGTCGCCGAACTCGGCCATCACATCGACACCAGCGACTTGAAGCCCAACGCGCTGCGCGAGTGGATACGCCAGTTCATCACCGCCAACGGCGACGGCCACGAGCCGCAGACGCTGACGCTCTCCTTCGAATCCTTCGGCTTCAAGCACGGCCTGCCGCTCGACGCCGAGCTCGTCTTCGACGTGCGCTGCCTGCCCAACCCGCACTACGAGCCCGACCTGCGCGCCCTGACCGGGCGTGACCGGCCGGTCATCGACTTCCTTGAAGCCGAGCCGGACGTCCTGAAGATGCGCGACGACATCGCGCGTTTCGTCGAGACCTGGCTGCCCGCCTACATCCGCGACAACCGCAGCTACCTCACCGTTGGCATCGGCTGCACCGGCGGCCAGCACCGCTCGGTCTATATCGCCGAATGGCTGGCCCGGCACTTTGCCGACCGGGCGCGCGTACTCGTCCGCCACCGCGAACTGACGCCGGCGCTCTCCGGCGCCGTCTGATGCGCTGGCTGGCCAGTTGGTTGGCCTTCGTCCGGCCGGGCGACTGGCTGGTCGCGACGCTCGGCCTCGCCTTCTGTGTGGTGTCCTTCCCGCTCGCCTGGCAGGCCGGCGTCGCGGAAAAGGCGGTGATCAAGCGCGGCGGCGAGGTGTTTGCCGAACTCGACCTGTCGCGCAACCGGGAGATCGAAGTGCCCGGTCCGCTCGGCACGACCCGCATCGCCGTCGAAAAGCGCCGCGTGCGCGTCGTCTCCGATCCCGGCCCGCGCCAGTATTGCGTGCATCAGGGCTGGCTGCAGCGGCCGGGCGAAATCGCCATCTGCGCACCCAACCAGGTCAGCGTGCAGATCGTCGGTAGCCAGGGCACCTACGACTCGCTGAGCTACTGACCGAGCGTCGCAAGATAAGCGGCGGCTTCGTCGAGTTGGTTCTCGCTGAACACGCGCACGCCGGCGACTTCGAGCGCCGCTGTTGTCACGCCCGGCAGCGGCAGGCGGACGCTGCGGAAACTGCCGTCGTACGAATAGCTGCTGCCGCACGAGGGACTGCCTTCCTTGACGATGGCCATACGGATCTTCCGGTTGCGCACCAAATCCTGCGCCAGCCTAGCACCACGTACGAAGGCTTCGGTGACGTCATCTCCGGTCTTGTCGACGACTCGCGCTGTACCGGCGAGGACGAGGCGGCCGCCCTTGCCTTCCGCGACTTCAGCCGGCGGGCGCGGCGTCGGCAAGCCACCAGCGACCTCAGGACAGAAAGCAACGATGCGCCCCTCCGCTTGCCAGCGGCGCAGGACGGGGTGCTCGAAGGCGACCTGCGCGCCGTTGTAGCGCGCCGGCAAACCGAGCAGGCAGGTGCTGACGAGGACGTGGTGCATCAGCTATTTCCCGGCGTCGATTTCCCGCACCAGGCGGAAGCCGACCAGCGTATAGCGCGTTTGCGGCGTATTCCAGTTGCGGAACGCCGAACGCGCGTAGAACGGCCAAGTGTGCCAGGAGCCGCCGCGGCGCACATGCACCCGGCCCGATTCCGGCCCCTGCGGATCGTCGAGCGGCGACTTGGCGTAGTAGTCCTCGCCGTGCCAGTCGGACGTCCATTCCCAGACATTGCCGTGCATGTCATAGAGCCCGAAGGCGTTGGGCGCGAAGATGGCGACCGGTGCAGTGAAAGCGTATCCGTCGTGTAGCGGTACCGCATAGCCCTGCCACTGTTCCCAATTGACAGCAGCGTCGGCGTCGAAGACGTTAGCGACGACGAACAGAGAGCGCGGATCGTTGCCGCTCGAATAGCGCGTTTGCGTCCCGGCGCGGCAGGCGTATTCCCATTCGGCCTCGGTCGGCAGACGGTAACGCACGCCCTCCTTTTCGGACAACCACTTGGCCATGGCCACCGCGTCGTTCCACGTCACGTTGGTGACCGGATGGTCGTCGGTCTGGGCAAAGCCGGGATTGCGCCAGGAGTACTTCGGGTCGCGCCCTTCAAAGGCGTCGCCGCGCGCCGACTTGGCCGGATCGTAGTCGCGGTTGTAACCATAGCCGCCGGTGCCGTCACGCACGGACTCGGGAACGTAGCCGGACTCTTCAATGAATCGGCGGAACTGCCCGACGGTGACCTCGGTCTTGCCGAGGAAGAAATCGCGGGTGATACGCACGCGGTGAACCGGCGCCTCATCATTGAGCTTGTGGAAGCGCTCGCGGTCATACTGTGGAAAATCGGCGGCCAGCGAGTCGGGCGTCTCATCGCTGCCCATCATGAACTCACCGGCCGGGACGCGAACGAGCGGCATGTCGAGCGTATTGGTCGTCGTTCCGGGTGCAGCCACGGCAGCCATGCTGACGAGCGCCAGCGCCGCGACGCTGAGCCGTCTCCAGGACGCATGCTGCTTCTTGATCTCTGCAGAGTTGAGGTAGCCTTCGTTTGTTGCGTTTTCTTCCGTCTTCATGTGAAAGTGCCTTGTTGTAAGCGCAAACCGGTATTTACTTGCGGCTGCGAGGCGCGAACGATACCGCAATCCCGCTGATCAAGGCCAATCGAGCGCTTTCTCCCCATGAATCACCCTGCCCCTGAAACCATCACCATCGTCACGACGCCTGAGGATCATCGCATCGCGCGGCTGACGGCAGCGGCTATCGGCCTGTCCCTGATCGACGCAGCGATTCCCTTGCCGTTGCCCGGCGTCAAACCTGGTCTGGCCAACATCGTGACACTGATCGTGCTGGCACGCTATGGTTGGGGCACGGCGGCCTGGGTCAGCATCCTGCGCGTCTTTGCCGGCGGTCTGGTGCTCGGGCAATTTCTTTCGCCGGGCTTCTTCATGAGTTTGAGTGGTGCGCTTGTGAGCCTGTGCGTCCTCGCGCTTGCAGAAAGTCTTCCCCGGCGCTGGTTTGGGCCGGTCAGCTGGAGCATCCTCGCCGCCTTCGCGCACATCGGCGGCCAGCTGGCGCTGGCGCGGCTGTGGCTGATCCCGCATAACGGCCTTTTCTATCTGGTGCCGCTATTTGCCGCAGCGGCGCTGGCCTTCGGTATCATCAACGGCCTGATCGCGGCACGACTGCTCGCCGAGTTGCCGACCGCCGAACCCGAGGTCTCCAATGTCTAAAACCATCTGTGTTGCCTTTACCGGCGCCTCGGGCATGCCCTACGGTGTGCGCCTGCTCGAATGCCTGCTCGCTGCGGGCTGCCGCGTGCAACTGCTCTATTCGCAGGTCGCGCAGGTCGTCGCCCGCCAGGAAATGGCGCTTGAACTGCCTGCGCGGGCGTCGGAAGCGCAGACCTTCTTCCGCGAACGCTTCGCCGGCCTGCCCGGATCGCTCGAAGTCTATGGCCGCGAGGAGTGGTTCGCGCCCGTCGCCAGCGGGTCGAATCCGCCCGACGCGATGATCGTTTGCCCCTGCACCATGGGCGCGCTGGCGTCGATCGCGCAAGGGTTGGCCAGCAACCTGATCGAACGCGCAGCCGACGTCGTGCTCAAGGAAGGGCGCAAACTCGTGCTCGTTCCACGTGAAACGCCCTGTTCGGCGATTCATCTCGAGAACATGCTGCGCCTGGCGCGCGCGGGCGCCGTGATATTGCCGCCGAATCCAGGCTTCTATCACCATCCTCAGAATGTTGGCGATCTTGTGGATTTCGTCGTCGCACGTGTTCTCGACCAGGTCGCGGTGCCGCATTCACTGATGCAACGCTGGGGCGATCCAGCGGAGGGCGTGTCTTGAGGTGGCGGGATTTCCTGCGCAAAGCTGCGCCGTCTGAGTCCGTAACACCCGAGAAGGAACGCCTCGGAATCCCGCTGTTTCCCCTCGGCGGCGTACTCTGCCCGGGTGGAATCCTGTCGCTCAAGGTCTTTGAGCAGCGCTACCTCGATATGGCCGCGGCGTGCATGAAGATGCACGCACCGTTCGGCGTCTGCCTGATCGCCAGCGGCAAGGAGGTCGGCGAACCGGCAATACCGCACGACGTCGGCACGTTGGCACACATCGACGTCGGCACGTTGGCACAACTCGGCATCCTGATGCTCACGGTACATGGCGGTCGCCGTTTTCGCATCCTGTCGAAGACAGCACAGCCCGATGGCCTCTTGCGTGCCGAGGTCGAATTGCTCGATGAACAACCGGGGCGGACGATTCCCGAAGCGCAGCAAGGCATGTTGCCGCTGCTCAAGAAGGTGGTCAGCGACTTGGGACCGGAGAAGATGCCCGAACCGCACGAGTTCGACGACGCGGCTTGGGTGGGTTATCGCCTGACTGAGATCGTCCCGGTACAGGCGCTGGCCAAACAGAAGCTGCTCGAACTCGACGATCCGGTGTTGCGCCTGGAAATCCTCTTCGCCTACCTCGCGCAGCGCAAGCTGGTGATCTGACTTCTGAAACGATTCAGAACGTATCCCACGCGAACTTGACGATAAGCGCACTGACGACGATCAGGAAGACCTTGCGCACGAAACCACTGCCGTGGCGCAGCGCGAGATGCGTGCCGAGGAACGAACCGCCGACGTTACCGATCGCCATGACGACGGCGAGCACCGGCAAGTAATAGCCGTTTGGCGCAAAGTAGGCGATCGCCGCGAGGTTCGTCGCGACATTGACGATCTTCGCCGCCGCCGAGGCGTGCAGGAAGTCGAAGCCGAAAAAGCGGATGAACAGGAAGATCAGGAAGCTGCCCGTACCCGGTCCAAAGAAACCGTCGTAGAAACCGATTACGCCTCCGACGATCAGCGCGTAGGCGAACTCGCGTCGCCCCGCGTGCTGCGGCCGGTGCAGCGCGCCGAAGTCCTTGCGCCAGAAAGTGTAGGCGGCGGCACCGATGAGCATGACCAGGATCATCGGACGCAACAGGTCGCGCGGCAGCCAGGCCACGCACATGGCCCCCAGGTACGAACAGGCAAAGGCCGCCGCCGCCGCCGGCAGCGTCGTCCCCCAAGGCATGGCCACACGACGGCTGTAGCGCCAGGCGGCGTTGGTCGTCCCGAAGACGCTGGCGATCTTGTTCGTTCCAAACAGCGTTGCCGGCAGTTCCTTGGGCAGGACCGAGAAGATCGCCGGAATCTGGATCAATCCCCCCCCACCGACAACCGAGTCGATGAACCCGGCAAAGACCGAAGCAAAGGCAAGGATGGCGATCTGGCTGAATTCGACGCTCACGATAGTCCTACTGGCGCAATGGGATGGAGAAACGACGTCTTGGCTCGCGTTATACGGCGGCATGGACGCCAATTCGCCAGTTTACTGTGAATGACTCGCGTATAAGCTGTGGACAGACGGTAAACAAGTCCACAATCAGCCTGATGCCGAGAGTTGTTCAAATTTATCCACAGCTTGGTACACGACTTTTTCAGACCGGAAATGTGACGATAACTATCTGTATTTAAAGTTAACAAGTAAGTTATCAACAGACTTGTTGCCAGGATTATCTTTATAGTCTTTATATGTAGACAAAACTAATAAGTAATTCCCTGCCACGATGAAGTGGCCAGAGGCTTCGCCTGGGTCGTTGCCTTGAGCGAATGGCGGTCTATGATTGAAGCGGGTTTCTTGTTCGTCGGCGAGTCGCCGGACAATTTTGAAGGAGCGTCAGATGAAGTCAGTTATCTTGCAAGCGAGCCTTATGTCCTTCTGCGCGCTTCTGCTTACGGCCTGCGGCGAGAAGGAAGTCAGCTTCAAGGCGGATATCCAGCCGATCCTGGCGAAGAACTGCCTTGAATGCCACGCTACCGGTGGTGCTGGCGCCGAGAAGAGTGGCCTGCTCATGTCGAGCTACGACGATTTGATGAAAGGCACACGCTTCGGAGCAATCGTGAAACCCGGTGACGGACTGACGAGCGCCCTGATCATGCTCGTCGAAGGACGTGTCGATCCGTCGATCCGCATGCCGCACCACAAGGAGCCGCTAAGCAAGAATCAAATCGCCTTGCTACGCGCCTGGGTCGAGCAAGGGGCGAAGAACAACTGAGGAGTTTCTCGACGGCGCTCTTACTTGCCTATGCAGAAGCGCCCGAAGATCTCTCCCAACAGGTCATCAGCCGAGAACTCGCCGGTAATCGAGGACAAGGCCTGCTGCGCCAGGCGCAGTTCTTCGGCAAACAGCTCGAGTTGCGGCAGTTGCGCTTGGGCGGCAGCGATATGTTCCTGCGTATCGGTCAGCGCACGCAGATGGCGCTCGCGGGCGATGAAGACATCCTCGGTCGGATGCCAGCCGGCGATGCGCAGCAACTCCCGGCGCAGGAGATCGATGCCATCACCGTGTTTCGCCGACAGTGAGATGGCCACGCCGTCGCTCTCGTCGTGCCGTTCCGCAGTACGTCCGGCGAGATCGACCTTGTTATAGACGGTGATACGCGCCAGCGATGTCGGAAGCTGGGCAAGGATCGCTCGCTCCGCGTCACAAACCCCGGTTCGTGCATCGACCAGCAAGACAACGACGTCAGCCCGCTCGATTTCGCGCCAGGTGCGTTCGATGCCGATCTTCTCGACCGCATCGTCCGTATCGCGCAGCCCGGCGGTATCGATCACATGCAGTGGAATGCCATCGACCTGCAGCGTGCTGCGCACGACGTCGCGCGTAGTGCCGGCAACCGGCGTCACGATCGCCAGATCGTCACCGGCGAGCCGGTTGAGCAGGCTGGACTTGCCGACGTTCGGCAGGCCGGCTAGGACGACGTGTAGACCGCCCTGCAGGAGCTTTCCCTGCCGTGCCCGATCAAACACCTGCGCAAGGCGTGCCTGCAGGCGTGCAAGGCGGCCAAAGGCGTCGGCGGCTTCGAGAAAATCGACTTCTTCCTCGGGAAAATCGAGTGTCGCTTCGACGAGTGCGCGCAACTCGGTGAGTTGGTCGAGCAGCGCATGAATTTCCTTCGAGAATTCGCCTTGCAATGAACGCACTGCGCTGCGTGCGGCGGCTTTCGTCGAAGCATCGATCAGATCGACGACGGCTTCAGCTTGCGCAAGATCGAGCTTGCCGTTGAGAAACGCACGTCGCGTGAACTCGCCGGGCTCGGCAAGCCGCGCGCCGAGGTCGAGACAGCGCGCGAGCAGCATCTGCAGTACGACCATGCCGCCGTGTCCTTGCAGTTCAAGGACGTCTTCGCCAGTAAAAGAGTATGGAGCCGGGAAATACAGCAGCAGACCACTGTCGATGACGCCGCCGCCCTCGCCGCGAAAGTCAGCGAGCGTTGCCACGCGCGGCTTGGGACTCTTGCCGCTGATCTGGCGGGCAAGATCGAGGAGACTTTGCCCGGAGAGCCGGATGATCCCGACACCGCCACGACCTTGCGCCGTGGCGATGGCGGCGATTGTTTCAGCGGGCGCCGAAACAGCGGCCCGGTCAGGCCTTGGCGTCGTTTGCGGCTTTTCCGCCACCACCAAGCATCCGGGTGATCTGCCATTGCTGCGCAATCGACAGGATGTTATTGACCACCCAGTAGAGCACCAGGCCCGACGGGAAGAAGAGGAACATGCCGCCGAAGATGAACGGCATGAGCATCATCATCTTGGCCTGAATCGGATCGGGCGGCGTCGGGTTGAGCTTGGTCTGGATCAGCATCGTGGCGATCATGATTACCGGCAGCACGTAGTAGGGATCTTGCGACGACAGGTCGTGAATCCAGAGAATCCACGGCGCGTCGCGCATCTCGACGGCGCCAAGCAAGGCCCAGTAAAGAGCGATGAACACCGGAATCTGCACGGCAATCGGCAAGCAACCGCCGAGCGGGTTGATTTTCTCTGTCTTGTAGAGATTCATCATCTCCATGTTCAACTTCTGCTTGTCATCGCCGCAACGCTCGCGCAGTGCTGTCATGCGCGGCGCAATCGCTTTCATCTTGGCCATCGACTTGTAGCTGGCCGCCGATAACGGGAAGAATATGGCCTTGATAGCAACGGTCAGCAGCACGATCGCCCAGCCCCAGTTGCCGACCAGACTGTGTATCGCCTGCAGGCACCAGAAGATCGGTGCGGCGACGATCGTCAGCCAGCCGTAGTCGACGACGAGCGGCAATCCTTGTGCGCCAATGCCGCCCTCGGCTGCCGGTTTGGCCAACTGCTCGAGCATCGACTGAATCTGTGGCCCGGCGTAGAGCGATACAATGTTGCTCGCCTTCGCGCCCGGCGCGATGGTCGCCACTGGTACGATCACACCGGCGGTGACTGCCGGATTCGCGCCACCTTCCAGTTTGCGCACAAAGAACTCGCGCGCCTGCTGCTCCTGCGGAATCCAGGCCGAGACGAAATAGTGTTGCACCATAGCCATCCAGCCGTTGTCCGCCTTCTGGACAAACTTGGCCGAACCCTTTTCGATGTCCTTGAAGTTTATCTTCTGGTACTTCTCCTGCTCCGTGTAGATCGCCGGTCCGGTATAGGTGCTGACCATGCTGCTTTCGCCAGCCGGCGCCGCGGTATCGCGTTGCAACTGGAAATAGGCGTGTGCGGCGACTTCCTCCTGGCTGCCGTTGTCGATCTCGGTGGCGACGTTGATAAGGTAGCTGCCGCGATTGAAGGTATAGATCTTGGTGACCTTGACGCCATCAACGGCCGGCGCTTCGAGGCGCAGTTCGACGCTGTTGGCATCGGAAGCCAACTCGCGGCTGCCGGGCGCAGCGGCAAAGACAGTCTTGTGGCTGGGCAGCCCTTCGCCGATCAGGCCGCTTTGTGCCGCGTACTGATGCTTGACGTCAAACAAGGAGAAGTTACGCGACTTGTCATCGCTTGCCTTGTAATTGTTGAGTTCGAGACCAACGATCGTGCCCCCCAGCGTCGATACATCAGCGACGAACAGATCGGTCTTGATCTTGATGATCTCAGCCTTTCCGCTCGCCGCCGCTGCATTGCCGTCTGGAACGGAAGCGGCCGAGACCGGGGCTGGTGCGCTCGTTTCCGGCACGGGCGCAGTCGCCGTCGCGGTCGGCGCGGTTGCCAGCGGTGCCTGTGGATTATTGTGCTTTTGCCATGCTTCCCAGAGCATGACCAAAGAGAATGAGAAGACGAAGACAAGAATCAGGCGTCGGGTGTCCATGAACGGCCTATACAAGAAAATCAGGGAACGGGATCAAAACCACCCGCATTCCACGGATGGCAACGAGAGATGCGCTTGATGCCAAGGCGAAGGCCTTTGTACGCGCCATACTTTTGCACCGCTTCGGCGGTGTATTCGGAACAACTCGGGAAAAAACGGCAGCGGCTCCCCAGAAAGGGGCTGATCGCATACTTGTAGAATCGGATCAGTGCCAGCAGCAATAATTTCATCGGCTCATCGTTCAGGTGAAATCATTTTGCCCAGCAAACCCCGGATTTCTTCAGCGAGGACTCGCCGGTCCAGCGGCACCGGTTTTGTCGACAAGCGCAGAACGAAGTCGTACGCCCGCAACCGGCAACGCATGATGCGAAAGTTCTCCCTTGCCAGCCGTTTGACCAGATTCCGGTCTACCGAACGTCGCAAGAGCCGTTTGGCTACGACGACGCCCAGACGGGCTCCCGTCGCTTCTTCTGCCGCACGAACGCGGTAATGTAGCAGGAAATGCCTGCCTCTAACGGTCTTCCTGAAACCAAAAACGGATGAATAATCATCCGTTTTTGTCAGTCGATACGTCTTGGGAAATGCGGCGCAAGTCTGCTTGCGCTTATCCGCTGGCTGTTCGGTGTTCAAACGGCCAAACGATGACGACCTTTGGCACGACGGGCGCGAATTACGGCACGACCGCCACGGGTGGCCATACGAACGAGGAAGCCATGGGTACGCTTGCGACGAATAACCGACGGTTGATAGGTGCGTTTCATAGTTAAACCCTTGAAGTCATTGCAAAGTAAACGCGCAATTAGACATGTGATCGCTAACACTTGTCAAGCCGAAATTTTGACCGGTGCTGTGGATAACTTCGTTGTGACAGGTTAGAATCAACCCCTTACGTCGGACGCCGTTGGCGTTGCCTGACATCAAAGCAGAAGCAATTTCTGTTCGTATCAATACAACCGTGTTTGACTACCCAGCATTCTCATTGCCCGGTTCCGGATGGTTGTTTTGAAATGCCAAACGCCGCATTGTGGCTTTACAAAATCTAATCGGGATTGTGTCAATTCGTCAGTAATGAGTAGCTTCTGGATTTCCTGTCTGAGTCAGTTTGAACAAGAGTTGCCGCCACAGCAATTCAACACATGGATTCGCCCCCTCCGGCTCGAAGGCGAAGACGACGTAGCCAATGGCCTGCGACTCTACGCGCCCAACGGTTTCATCCTGAAGTGGGTGAAGGAACGCTATCTGACGCGCATCGAGGAACTCGGGAGTGCCTTTTTTTCCGCGCCGATCAATGTGTCGATGATGGTTGCGGAGCGGAGTCCGAATCCACCGGCTACCGTGAAAGCTGTGCCCGCAAGTGCCAACGCGTCGTCGCCGTTGCCAGCGACGACCAGGCCGCAGTCGCCAGCGTTTGCAGCGACGGAACGCCCCTTGGAGAAGACACGCTCGGATTACGAGAAGACGCGGCTCATACCCGGCTTCACGTTCGAGAACCTGATCGTCGGCAAGGCCAATGACCTTGCGCGTGCCGCATCCGCACAGGTCGCGACGAACCCTGGAGGAGCGGCATACAACCCGATGTTCATCTACGGCGGGGCCGGTCTGGGCAAGACTCACTTGATCCACGCCATCGGCAATCGAATCCTCGAACAGAATCCGGGCAAGGTCGTTCGCTATGTCCATGCGGAGGACTACTACTCGGACGTTGTGCGCGCGTATCAGACGAAGTCGTTTGATGCTTTCAAGCGCTACTACCGCTCGCTCGATGTGCTGCTGCTCGACGACGTCCAGTTCTTCAACGGCAAGAACCGGACACAGGAAGAGTTCTTCTTTGTCTTTAATGCGCTGATTGAAGCGAAGAAGCAGATCGTCATCAGCTGCGATACCTATCCGAAGGATATCTCCGGGCTTGAGGATCGCTTGATCACCCGTTTCGACTGGGGCCTGACGGTGCAAATCGAGCCACCGGAAATCGAGATGCGTGTCGCCATTCTGAAGAAGAAAGCGGAAGCGGAATCGGTAGCCCTTGATGATGAAGTCGCTTTCTATATTGCCAAGCATCTCCGATCGAATGTCCGGGAACTTGAAGGTGCGTTGAAGAAGGTCCTTGCTTACGCATCTTTCCATGGACGCAAGATCGATCTCGAGTTGGCGAAAGAGTCGCTCAAGGATTTGATCGGTGCCGTGAATCGGCAGATTACGGTCGAGAACATCCAGAAGACCGTTGCCGACTACTTCAAGATCAAAGTTGCTGACCTCTATTCGAAGAAGCGTACCCGGCAGATCGCCAGGCCGCGGCAGGTCGCCATGTGGCTCGCCAAGAACCTGACTTCACAGAGTTACCCGTCGATCGGAGAAGCGTTTGGCGGGCGTGATCACACGACGGTATTGCACGCGGTGCGGACGATCGAATCGCTACGCAGCAAGGACAACGAGTTGAACCACGATGTTCACGTGTTGTTGCAGGTTTTGAAGGGCTAAAGGAGGTTCCTGTATAAGTTTGTGTACAGCCTGTGAGCAATTGGTGCGTATTCGTCGAGTTCTTGCTCTGCGCGTTATTTGTTCATTTTTGTCCACAGGGAAATACAGAGCCTTTACAGTCGGTTTTTTGTTTGTAAGTGCATGAAAGAATTAAGGTAATTTTTGATACTCACAGGATTGTCTTCGAGATTATCTTTATAGGATTTATATATATGGTTCTTATAAAAACCCAACGCGATTCGCTTCTGGCCCCGCTCCAGTCAGTTTCCGGAATCGTTGAGAAGAAACATACGCTGCCGATCCTGTCGAATGTCCTGCTCGAAAAACACGGTGATCGACTCACCCTGCTGGCGACCGACATTGAAATCCAGATCACGACATCGACGCCGGTTGCTTCGAACGAAGGCGATGGCGCTGTGACCGTGGGTGCGCGCAAGTTGCAGGACATCCTGCGTTCGCTGCCGGATAGCGCGGAAGTCAGCCTGAACCTCGAAGAGAAGCGCTTGCAGGTAAAAGCCGGCAAGAGCCGCTTCAATCTGCAAACACTGCCGGCCGAGGATTTCCCGCGCATGGCGCTGGCTGAAGGCGACATCCAGAAGATCGTCGTCACGCAGAAGCAGTTCCGCCGCCTGCTTGCGCAAACCCAGTTCGCGATGGCGGCGCAGGATGTCCGCTACTACCTGAATGGTCTGTTGATCCTAGCCGAAGGCAACGAATTGCGCACTGTCGCTACCGACGGTCACCGTCTGGCATATGCGAGCATGCAGCTAGAGGGCGATACGAACCTGCCGCGTCAGGAACTGATTTTGCCGCGCAAGACTGTCCTCGAACTGAGCCGCTTGCTCGCGGATAATGACGAACCGTTGCAGATCGAGCTGACGAGCAATCAGATCCGCTTCCAGTTTGGCAACATCAATTTGGTGTCAAAGCTGATCGACGGCAAGTTTCCTGACTACGAGCGCGTAATCCCGGCGACACTGAAGAATTTCGTGACGCTGAACCGGGCGACGCTGCTCCAGTCGATGGTGCGTGCCGCGATTCTGACCAACGAGAAGTTCCGCGGCGTGCGCTTGGTGCTGACGTCGGGCAGCTTGAAGATCATGGCCGCCAATGCCGAGCAGGAAGAAGCGCAGGAAGAGATCGAAGTCGAGTATGCCGGCGACGCGATCGACGTCGGTTTTAATGTTGGTTACCTGCTCGATGTCCTCAACAATTCGTCGGCAGAATCGATCGAATGGGGCTTCAATGACGCCAATTCGAGTTCGCTGCTGACTGTTCCCGGCAATGAACGGTTCAAGTATGTCGTAATGCCGATGCGTATCTAGCAGATTGTAGAGAATCGCACTCGGCACACTGGTTTCACGTGAAACAAAACTGGAAAAAGCATGATTGAAGAGAATGGCCCGTCCTCCTATGACGAATCGAGTATTCAGCAACTAGAAGGCTTGGAGGCAGTCCGCAAGCGCCCGGGGATGTATATCGGCGACACGTCGGACGGCACGGGCTTGCACCACATGGTCTTCGAAGTCGTCGACAACGCGATCGACGAGGCGCTCGCCGGGCATTGCGACGACATCGTGATCACCATTCACGCCGACAACTCGATTTCGGTCGCCGACAACGGGCGTGGCATCCCGACCGGCGTCAAGTTTGACGACAAGAACGAACCCAAGCGTTCTGCCGCCGAGATCGTCATGTGCGTGCTGCACGCCGGCGGCAAGTTCAACCAGAACTCGTACAAGGTCTCGGGTGGACTGCACGGCGTCGGCGTTTCCTGCGTCAATGCCCTGTCGAAATGGCTGCGCCTGACGATCCGCCGCGACGGCAAGAAGTATCAGCTCGACTTCAATCGCGGCAACGTCGTCAACCGCCTGATCGAAGTCCAGAACGGTGCCGAGGTCTCGCCGCTGCGTATTGTCGGCGATACCGAGCGGCGCGGGACGGAAGTCCATTTCATGGCTGATGAAGAGATTTTCGGTCAGGTCGAGTTCCACTACGAAATCCTCGCCAAGCGTTTGCGCGAACTGTCTTTCCTCAACAACGGCGTGCGAATCCGCCTGCTCGACCAGCGCACCGGCAAGGAAGAGGATTTCGCCTTCGCCGGCGGCGTCAAGGGCTTCGTCGATTACATCAACCGTGCGAAGACGGTGCTGCACCCGAACGTCTTCTATTCGACCGGTGAATCCGCGATCCCGACCGGAGGCGCGATCAGCGTCGAGGTCGCCATGCAATGGAACGACAGCTACGCCGAGCAGGTGCTCTGCTTTACCAACAACATCCCGCAGGCCGACGGCGGCACGCACCTCACCGGCTTGCGCGCGGCGATGACACGCGTCATCAACAAGTACATCGAAGAAAACGAGATCGCCAAGAAGGCGAAGGTCGACATCACCGGCGACGACATGCGCGAAGGCCTGGCCTGCGTGTTGTCGGTGAAGATGCCCGATCCGAAGTTCGCTTCGCAGACCAAGATGAAGCTCGTTTCGTCGGAAGCGCGTCCGGCTGTCGAAGAAGTCGTCGCTGCCAAGCTGAGCGAATTCCTCGATGAACGCCCGGTCGACGCCAAGGTCATTACCGGCAAGATTGTCGAAGCCGCACGTGCGCGCGACGCCGCGCGCAAGGCGCGCGAAATGACGCGGCGCAAGGGCCTGCTCGACGGCGTCGGCCTGCCCGGCAAGCTCGCCGACTGCCAGGAGAAGGACCCGGCGTTGTGCGAGCTCTACCTCGTCGAGGGCGACTCCGCCGGCGGTTCGGCCAAGCAGGGACGCGACCGGAAGTTCCAGGCGATCCTGCCGCTCAAGGGCAAGATCCTGAACGTCGAGAAGGCACGTTTTGACAAGCTGATCTCGTCGCAGGAAATCGCCACGCTGATCACCGCACTCGGCACCGGTATCGGCAAGGACGAGTACAAGCCCGAGAAGCTGCGCTACCACCGACTGATCATCATGACCGACGCCGACGTCGACGGCGCGCATATCCGCACGCTGCTCCTCACCTTCTTCTACCGGCAGATGCCCGAGCTCGTCGAAGGCGGCCACATCTACATCGCGCAGCCGCCGCTGTACAAGGTCAAGCACGGCAAGACTGAGCGCTACATCAAGGATGACGCGGCGCTGAACCAGTTCCTGCTCACGCTGGCGCTGGAGGATTCGGTGCTGGTGCCGAGGAGTGGCGCAGCACCAATCTCGGGGCCGGCCCTTGAAGAACTCGCGCGTGAGTACCTGCTCGCCGAGTCGATCATCAACCGGCTCTCCCATCTCATCGAACCGGCGGTACTGCATGCGCTCGTCACGGCCAACGTGCAAGTCGACCTGACCAGTCAGGAGACAGCGCAGTCGAGCGCCGACACGCTGATGCGTGCAATCGACGGCAAACTCGGCATCAACGTTTTCGCCCGCTACGACGAGGCTGAAGAGCGTTGGCAACTGCGGCTGGAGAAGATGCATCACGGCAACCTCAAGGTCAGCGTCATCGACGATGATCTCCTGGTCAGCGGCGACTACGCACAGTTGCGCAAGACAGCCGAAATCCTTGCCGATCTCTACGGAGCGGGCGGTTATGTGACGCGCGGTGAGAAGAAGCAAGCCGTCGCCAGCTTCGCCGAAACGATGCGCTGGCTGCTCAACGAAGTCGAACGCGGCATCAGTAAGCAGCGCTACAAAGGCCTCGGTGAAATGAACCCGGAGCAACTCTGGGAAACGACGATGGATCCGAACGTCCGCCGCCTGCTGCGCGTGCAAATCGAAGACGCGATCGGCGCCGATGAAATCTTCACCACGCTGATGGGCGAACTCGTCGAACCGCGCCGCAACTTCATCGAGTCCAACGCACTCGCCGCACGCAACATCGACGTCTGATACATGCAACTCGAGCGACTGCTCAGGACGCAGGGTTTCGGCAGTCGTTCGGAATGCCGCGCACTGATCGGCTCCGGCCGCGTTAGTGTGGGCGGCCACCCTTGCGCTGACCCTTGCGCTGACTTCGAACCGGAAGGGCTCGCCTTTACCGTCGATGGCGTTTCCTGGACATTCAGGGAAAACGCCTATATCGCCCTGAACAAGCCCGCCAATTTCGAGTGCTCGCACAAGCCACGTTTCCACCCGAGTATCTATACCCTGCTTCCGCGCCCATTGCTTACGCGCGGCGTGCAGGCGGTGGGTCGTCTCGACGAGGATACGACAGGCTTGCTGCTGATGTCGGACGACGGGCAGTTCATTCATAAATGCACGTCGCCCAAGAAAATCGTTCCGAAGGTCTATGAGGTGACGACGAAGCACGCCATCGACGAGGCGCAGGTCATGGCCTTGCTCGATGGGGTTGTCCTGAACGATGATCCTTCGGTGATCCGTGCCGCGGCCTGCGAGCGTGTCGCGGATCGTCTGCTGCGCCTGACCGTGACCGAAGGGACGTATCATCAGGTAAAGCGTATGGTGGCGGCGGTGAGTAATCGCGTCGAGGCGCTGCATCGAGTGTCCATCGGTTCGTACGTTCTACCCGACACGCTCAAGCCGGGTGAATGGATCTGGCTGACCGACGCGGATCTTGCACTGGCGCAAGCGCCCCAGGCGGCCGAATAGCAAGCGCTAGTGGTCGTTCGAGGCTACCGCGCTGAGTCGAAGACTTGGAGGATGTGTATCGTGCAAACCGTTCTATTCATCATCCACGCGCCCGCATACGGCAGCGAACGCATGCTGAGCGCGCTCCGTCTGGCCACGGCAATCGCCGCGCAGGAAGTCGAGACGGTCGATCTGCGGCTGTTCATGATGTCCGACGCGGTAACTGTCGGTCTACCCAACCAACCGGTCGCAGCCGCCGGCGGCGGCTTGCAACAGATGCTTGTCGATCTGGTCGGGCACGGCGCCCGGATCCGGCTCTGCCGGACTTGCGCACAGGCGCGCGGCATGGTTGATCTCGAACTGATTCCCGGCGTCGAAATCGGCACTCTGCCGGAACTGGCCGAGTGGACCTTGGCAGCCGACAAGGTCATCACATTCTGAAGAGCCAATGACGCTTACCGAGCTTCGCTACATCGTCACGCTGGCGCGCGAGCGGCATTTCGGGCGCGCGGCGGAGAAGTGCCACGTCAGCCAGCCGACGCTGTCGGTCGCGCTAAAAAAGGTCGAGCAGAAATACGGCGTCATTCTCTTCGAACGCACGCCGAGCGACGTCCGCTTGACGCCGGCGGGGGAACAAATCGCGCGCCAGGCGGAACGGGTGCTGGAGGAGGCTGGGCGTCTGAAGGAAATTGCCCAGCAAGGCAAGGATCCCTTGATTGGCGCCCTGCGGCTTGGCGTCATCTACACCATCGCGCCGTATCTTCTGCCGCGTCTGGTCCCGGCCCTGAATGCGCGGGCACCGCACATGCCGATGTACCTGCAGGAGAATTTCACGGTCAACCTGGGCGAGCAACTGCGTCGCGGCGACCTCGACGCGATCATCGTTGCCCTTCCCTTTTCCGAGCCGGGCATCGTCTCGCGGCCGGTCTATGACGAGCCGTTCTGTGTCGTCATGCCGATGAGTCACCCGATGGCGAAACAGGCGGAAATTCCGCCGGACCAGATCGCTGGCGAGCATCTGCTGCTCCTCGGTCAGGGCAACTGTTTTCGCGATCAGGTCGTCCAGGCCTGCCCTCACCTTTCGGAGCCAGGGGGTGCCGCCGGGGCGATGGAAGGCAGTTCGCTTGAAACGGTTCGCCACATGGTCGCGAGTGGTGTCGGGATCTCGGTCGTGCCGATTTCCGCCGCAAAATCGTGGCCTCAGAATGGCTCGCTATTGCAATATCGCGACTTCACCCAGCCAGCCCCCTTCAGACGCGTCGGAATCGCATGGCGGGCTTCCTTTCCGCGTCCGCAGGCAATCGATGTTTTGCGCGCGGCGATCCTCGATGCGCCGCCGCCGGGAGTCAGTCCGATCACCTGATCGGTCGAAGTGTCAGGTCGGTGTGTCGGTGTGATGGCCACGACGCCACGATGTCTATTGCGCGCTGCTCTTCTTGCTTGAGGTCTTGGCCGCGGCTTTCGCCTTGGGCTCGCGCTTCTCGAACTCGAACCCGACCTTGCCGTCGGCGCCGCGAACAAGAAAAGCCGAGAACTTGCGGCGCGTGCGTGACGAAACGAAATCCTTGAGCAGATCCGTACGCCCCGTCGCCAGCAGCTTCTGCATCTGCTCCGGTTCAACGGCCTGCTGCAGGATGACCTTGCCCGAGCGGAAGTCACAAGTCTTCGACGGTCCAACAGACTTCTCGCAGACATAAGCCATGCCGTGCTCGAACACCTGCCCGGCGCATTTTGGGCACGCGCCCAGCGACTGCTGGCCGGAGAAGTCGACCTCTTCCGCGCTGCCTTCGTCTCCGCCCGTACCGGTCCCGAAGTCGAACTCGGGCTGGTTCTCGGCGTTCAGCTTGATGATCGCGTTGAATGGCCGCCCCATCTTGTTGCGGAATCCGGTGAGTGGGCCGATCTTGCGCTCAGTCAACAGGACTTCGATCTCAGAAGCTTCGTATTGACGGCCGGCGACTATCTTCCACAGGGCAAAGTCGCACGCCTGGCACTGGAATTTCTTGTAGGTCTCCTTGATCTTGCCGCCACACTTCGGGCACGGAGTCTCAAGTTCGCCAAAATCGCCCGGAATGGTATCGCTGTCGTAGCTCTTGGCACGATCGACGATGTGCTGCGTCATCGCCGCGATCTCCTGCATGAACGCCTCGCGCGACATCTCGCCGCGCTCCATGCGGGCGAGTTTCCATTCCCATTCGCCGGTCAGTTCGGGCGCGGTAAGTTCGCGAATGCCCAGACCGTTGAGCAGGGTCATCAACGAGAACGCCTTGGCGGTTGGTTGCAACTCGCGACCTTCGCGGTGCAGATACTGTTCGCCGATCAGATTCTCGATGATCTGGGCGCGCGTCGCTGGCGTGCCGAGTCCGCGTCCGGCCATCGCCGCCTTCAACTCCTCGTCATCAACCATCTTGCCGGCGCCCTCCATGGCCGACAGCAGTGTCGCTTCGGAGTAGCGTGCCGGCGGCCGGGTCTCGGTGGCGTTGAGGACAACCTCGTCGGTATGTACGGTCTCCTTCGGGCTGACCGCAACCAGATTGCCTTCGTCGCCGGCCTGTCCTTCGCGTCCGTAGACGGCGAGCCAGCCCGGATTAACCAGAACCTTGCCTTCCGTCTTGAACGGCTCGCCTTCAACGCGCGTAATGCGCGTCGTGACCATGTACTCGGCTGCCGGATAGAAGACCGCGAGGAAGCGCTTGACGACCATGTCGTAGAGCTTCTGCTCGGGCTCGGAGAGATGCTTGGGCGCTTGCAGCGTCGGGATGATGGCGAAGTGATCGGAGATCTTGGCGTTGTTGAAGATCCGCTTGTTCGGTATTACCCAGTTGCGCGCCAGAATCTGATGCGCGAACGGCGAGAACCGCGACAACAGCGACTCGTCGTGACCCTTGCCTACGCCCTCGCCGGTCAGCATCTTGAGCGTATCCTTCACCGTTCCGAGATAGTCCTCGGGCAGCGCGCGCGCATCGGTCCGCGGATAGGTCAGCACCTTGTGCTTCTCATAGAGCGCCTGCGCCAAGCCCAATGTGGCTTTCGCCGAGAAGCCAAAGCGGCTGTTAGCCTCTCGTTGCAGGCTGGTGAGGTCGTAAAGCAGCGGCGATAACTGCGAAGAAGGTTTGGCTTCCTCGCTGACCAGGCCCGGTTTGCTCGTGCATTTTCCTTGCAGCGCCTTGGCGCGGGCTTCGTCCCAGAGGCGATCGGCGCGCAGGTGTTCGTCCTCCTCGCCCTTGCCCTTGGTGAAGTTCTCGTCGAACCACTTCCCGCGGTATTCACCGGCGGCGCAGGAGAAAACGCCCTCCAACTCCCAGTAAGGACGCGGTTTGAAGCGGCGAATCTTGTCCTCGCGCTCGACCAGCAACGCCAGCGTCGGCGTCTGTACGCGGCCGACCGTCGTCAAGTGAAAACCGCCGGTCTTCGAGTTGAATGCGGTCATCGCACGCGTGCCGTTGATGCCGACCAGCCAGTCCGATTCGGAACGGCAGACGGCGGCGTCGGCCAGGCCCTTCATCTCGGCGCCGTCGCGCAGTCCGGCAAAACCTTCGCGGATCGCCTGTTGGGTCATCGACTGCAGCCACAGGCGCTGTACGGCCTTGCCGCTCTTCGCGTGCTGGGCGATGTAATTGAAGATCAACTCACCTTCGCGGCCCGCGTCACAGGCATTAACGAGCGTCGTGACGTCCTTGCGCTTGATCAGCTTGGTCAGGAGCTTGAGCCGCGATTCGGATTTCTCGATCGGCTTGAGCGCGAAGTGCGGCGGAATGACCGGCAAGTGTGCAAAGGACCACTTCCCGCGTTTGACTTCGTACTCTTCCGGGCAGGCGAGTTCAAGCAGGTGTCCGACCGCCGAAGAGAGGACGAAGTCGTCGTTCTCGAAGTAGTCATCGTGTTTTGCAAACCCGCCAAGGGCACGCGCGATGTCGGCGGCAACCGAGGGTTTCTCTGCAATGATCAGCTTCTTGCTCATGGCGTGTTAGGGGCCCGGGGGAAATGGCGAAAGTATATGACTTCAGGATGCTCGAGTCGCACCATGCTGCAAACCATGATAAGAGCACTGGTCTGCGATTTGCAAGCAGCGATGGACGCAGGCGCTGGGGCGGTGTTGAGGACGGGATGATGCGCCAATCAGTGCATCAGGTCGTGATCGGCCTCATAGAGCAGCTCTTCGACGATCAAAGGTTCGAGGTCCTGCTCCCGGCTCCACAGGACCATCAGGACGATGACCTTGAACTTGTCCAACGGAACGGGATCGTCGTCGAGCATCATCGCGTGTTCGATGACGAGTTCGCGCAGCTGCGGTGAAATGACGCCGGCGGTCTCGAGGAAAATGACGAAGCTCAAGCACTCGGCGCCGAGCCGGTACTGTTCCTCGGCCGTATATACACGCTGCGCAAGCGGACTACACGTCCATTCGGCGGACTGGGTGTTCTTCAGGCCGTTCAGCCAGACCAGCGCGAGCGAGATGTCCTCATCTTCAAAACCGATGTCACTGAGCTTGCGAGCCAAGGCGTCCGGTTTGGGGTGAGCCGACAAATCCTGATAGTTTTCGAAGAGGTAAACGAGGATATCAATCATGCGAAACGGGGAGTCTTTACGTGTGCGCGAGCCGCTGATAGCGACCGCCAGGCAGGCTGGCGATATGACCATCAAGCTCCAAATGCAGCAGCATCACGGAAAGCGTATCGGCCGTCAAGCCGCTCCGTCCGGCGAGATCATCGAGTCCGCACGGATCGAAACCCATGTGCGCGAGCAGATCGTTGTGCTCGACCGCGACGTCTGCTGACTCCGAATGCGGTAGATCGTATTCGGCGAGGCGACCCCAGCTCAACTCTTCAAGTACGTCCTGCGCGGTCTCGACGAGCTTGGCGCCCTGCTTGATCAGCTTGTGGCAGCCACGCGACTGCGGCGAGTGAATCGAACCGGGAATGGCGAATACCTCACGCCCTTGCTCGCCGGCGAGGCGTGCCGTAATCAGCGAGCCGCTTTCGATCGCCGCTTCGACGACTAGAACGCCCAGCGACAACCCCGAGATCAAGCGATTGCGTCTCGGGAAATTGAAAGCCGTGACCGCCGTACCGAGCGGGAACTCAGAGACGATCGCTCCCTTTGCGCCAATCTCCAGTGCCAGTTCCTTGTTGCGTGCCGGGTAGATGCGATCGATTCCGGTGCCGATGAAAGCGACGGTGTCGCCGTTTGAACTCAGCGCGCCACGATGCGCCGCGGCGTCGATGCCGAGTGCGAGTCCGCTGGCGATGACCAAGCCCGCGTCGGCAAACGCCGCGGCGAATCGCTCCGCATTCTGCATGCCCTGGGGCGTCGGGTTGCGGCTGCCGACTATGGCCAGCGCCGGCCGATTGAGCAGATCGAGACGGCCGCGCACGTAGATCAGCGTCGGCGGGTCGGCAATCTCGAGCAGTGCCTGCGGATACTCACGATCGGCGATGGAAACGATGTGCTGGTTGTCGCCGGTCGACCACTCGCACGCGGCACGCACCAAGTCAGTGTTGTCGGATTCCAGCAAAGCGGTGGCGAGGCGGTCGCCGATGACATTGCGCAAATCGCAGTGCGCGGCCGAGAAGATCGCTTCGGGCAGTCCGAACGCTCTGAGCAGCTTGCGTTGCGTCTCGCTGCCGATGCCGGGGATGAGCGTTAGTCGCAGCCAGTCGTTGAGCGACTCGGTCGAGGTCATCGCTCAGGGCGTGCGCACGAAGTCGTTGACTTCAACGGTTCCTTCCGATTGAACCACCAGTGCATACGAGATGTGATCGAACGTGCGGAAGACGAAGACGAGGCCGGTGCGCTCCGACGGGATCTGGACGTTGATCTTCTGGTCGTTCTCGTCACGCTGGGTCACGATACGATTTCTCTCTAGTGCGAGAACATGGCCGATCTCGAGACCGTCCTGGTTGCCAAGATTCAGCGATATGATCGAGCCGCGCCCGGCGGAACCGACGCCGCCGTAAATCGAAACGACGCGGCCATCAACTGACGAATCCGGCCGGTGCGGGACGTAGTGTGCCATCGTCGGCTTGGTCGACGGAACCAGACGATCGCCGCGGCCGATCTCCTGTGTCGACGAGGTGATCTCGAAGGTGGCGGGCTGCCCGGGGCGGGTCTGCGTTGCCGTGCCGAGGTAGAACGCCTCGTAGCCGAGAATCCGGGTGTTGTCCGCCGGGTCGCGCAGCGGCTTGCCGTTGCGGTATACCTGCCACTTCTCCTGTTTTGGATCGGCGTCGTCAACGTAGGCGATACTGCCCTCGCCCAGGAAAACACGATCTTGCTGGGTCGCAACGATCCGCGCGGCACCATCAAGTTCGTTGGCTTCGATGACGAGTGGCTGCGAAATGAACGGCTCGATGATGTTGGGCGGGATCGGCGGAATCGCTTCATCGTTCTTCTCGGAATAGATCTGTGGGCGCAATTTACCGTCGCTGCCCACGCCTTTTCTCACACGCAGCAGCGGGTTGCCGTTCTCGTCGCGCTCAAGGACGATGACGTCACCGGGGTAGATGCGATGCGGGTTCTGAATCTGATCACGGTTCATGCGCCAGATTTCCGGCCAACGCCAAGGTTCCTTGAGAAACTGCGCAGAGATTCCCCAGAGCGTGTCACCGGGGACAACGATGTGCTGTACCGGGGCTTTATCGGCCAGCTGGATGGGGCGTTCGGTAGCGCCGCAAAGCGTAGCAGCCATGGCCAGAACAAGCGCGGATAAAGTGCGGATCATCGTGTTATCCTCATACGAGCGGTCGGCAACGTCGGTGAGTGCTTGCGGGAAACTAGCGGGACCCGGATCGTCGAAATCTCCGACCTTCCTAGCGTGATTTTTCGACCGTTCCCTGCGCTGTACGAGCCGTTACTGACATCGCATACTATGCGCAGATAATGCGCGTTTTTTTCAATATGTTGCGTTAGATTCTGCACGTAATTACTTATTCGATCAAGCTTTTTATGCCTTTACTGCCCATCCTCCGCTATCCCGATCCGCGCCTGAAAAAGGTGGCAAAACGGGTTGAGAAATTTGACGACAGCATTCGCCGGCTGGCGGCCGACATGGCTGAAACAATGTACGAGGCGCCGGGTATCGGGCTGGCGGCGACGCAAGTCGATGTGCATCTGCGCGTCATCGTCATCGACATCTCGGAAACGCGCGATCAACTGCTGGTTCTGGTCAATCCGGAACTTGTCGAAAGCGATGGTTTGCAGGTGTGCGAAGAGGGTTGCCTTTCGGTGCCGGGAATTTATGACAAGGTGGAACGCGCCGAGCACGTAACGGTTCGCTACTTCGACGCGGAAGGGCAGGAGCAGAGCATCGAGGCGGATGGCTTGCTTGCCGTCTGTCTGCAACACGAGATGGATCACCTCGATGGCCGCGTTTTCGTCGAGCACCTCTCGCAACTCAAGCAGTCGCGCATCAAGGCCAAGCTGGCCAAGCAATCACGGATCACGGCATGAGGTTGATCTTCGCCGGCACGCCGGAATTCGCCGCGCAGGCTCTCGATGCCATCATCGCTGCCGGACACGAGGTGGCGCTGGTTCTCACGCAGCCGGATCGTCCGTCCGGGCGCGGCATGGCGTTGCGCGCTTCGCCGGTCAAGGAGCGGGCGCTGCCTGCCGGGATCGACGTCTTCCAGCCGTCGACCTTGCGCGACGCCTCCGCTCAGGAACGTATCCGTGCCATCGGCGCCGAGGCGATGGTCGTTGCCGCCTATGGCCTGATTCTGCCGCAGGCGGTGCTCGACATGCCGCGCTTCGGCTGTATCAACATCCACGCTTCGCTCTTGCCGCGCTGGCGTGGTGCGGCGCCGATCCAGCGGGCTATCCTCGCCGGCGACGCGGAAACCGGTGTCTGCATCATGCAGATGGAAGCGGGGCTGGACACCGGGCCGGTGCTGATTTCCGGCACGCTGCCGATTGCCGACGACGATACCGCGGCGACCCTGCACGACAAGCTGGCCGCGCTTGGCGCCGAATTGGTCGTTGACGTGCTGGCCAGGCTGCCGCTCGCGCCCTGCCCGCAACCGGATGCCGGCGTCACCTACGCGGCCAAGATCGAGAAGTCCGAAGCACCGCTCGACTGGCGTCTTCCGGCGATTCAACTGGCGCGTCAGGTGCGCGCGTTCAATCCGTTTCCCGGCGCTTTGGCGAGCTTTCAGGGCAACGCGGTCAAGGTATGGGGGGCGCGCTTGAGCGACGCGAACGGAGCGCCGGGAACGATTCTGGCGGCCGACAAGAACGGCATCGTCGTCGCTTGCGGCGAAGGTGCGCTTTGCCTGCTTGAACTGCAAAAGGCCGGCGGCAAGCGTCTGCCGGCCGCCCAGTTCCTCGCCGGGATGCCGTTTGCGGCCGGTTCCTTCTTCGACCTTCCTGCTTGATTTTCAAGGCTTGTGCCCAATCTTGGCCGTAGCGCGGCGGGCGATCTTCCGCGAATCGACATGGCTGCGCGCAAGCGCGAGCAACAAGGAGGTGTGGAAATGTTCGGCAACTGGTTGAAGACATCGCTGCTGATGGCGGCGATCATGGCGCTGTTCGGCGTGATCGGAACGTATATCGGCGGTGCCTCGGGCATGGTCATCGCACTGCTCTTCGGCGGCGCGATGAACCTCTTCGCCTACTGGTTTTCAGCCTCGATGGTGCTGAAGATGTACAACGCGCAGGAGGTCGACGAGACCACAGCGCCGCAGTTCTACACGATGGTGCGCGAACTCGCACAACGCGCCGGGCTACCGATGCCGCGCGTCTATCTAATCAACGAGGCGCAGCCCAACGCTTTCGCCACCGGGCGCAATCCCGAGCACGCCGCCGTCGCCGCGACGACCGGCATCCTGCGCATGCTTTCGGCACGCGAAATTCGCGGCGTGATGGCGCATGAGCTGGCGCACGTCCGGCACCGCGACATCCTCATTTCGACGATCTCGGCAACGATGGCCGGTGCGATCTCCGCGCTTGCCAACTTCGCCATGTTCTTCGGCGGACGTGACGAAGAAGGCCGTCCGGCCAACCCGATCGCCAGTCTGGCGGTCGCCCTCTTGGCGCCACTCGCGGCCTCGCTGATCCAGATGGCCATCTCGCGCTCGCGCGAGTTCGAAGCCGACCGCGGTGGCGCAGAAATCTGCGGCGATCCGAATGCGCTGGCCGATGCGCTGATCAAGATCGACTCCTACGCGCGCGGCATCCCGATGCCGACGGCCGAGGCGCACCCGGCGACGGCGCAGATGATGATCATGAACCCGCTCGCCGGCGGTGGCATCGCCAACCTGTTCAGCACGCACCCGGCGACCGAGCAGCGCGTTGCGCGCCTGCGCGAACTGGCACGAGCCTGAACGATGTCCGGCCTACGGTAGCCCGCGCAATACAGCTGCCAGACGGTGGCCGGCGCTGACGATGCGCTGGTTGGCGATTTCCCGCGCGCGCTCGTAGAACGGCTTGCCGACCCGCTGCTGGCGGATGTAGTCGGCGGGGAAGCCCTCCTGCCCGGCGATCTGCCAGCTCTCCTCTACCCACTGCGCCGGGCTTGCCGGCGCCGGCTCCGGGTACATCGCGGCCAGCGCCCGGCACGCCGAATCGAGCTTGTTTCCCGACAGGTTCGACGGACCGGGAAGATCGTCCCACAGCGCGTGCAGGCTGATGATCCGTTTGCGCGGTGCTGATGGATTCAGGTGTTTGGGGTCGTCTATCGGAGCCAGCCAGGCGGCTTCCGCGTCGACCACGTGCAGCGGCTGATGCGCGTCGGCGACGAGATGCATGAGCCAGGGCAAGGCATATACCTTCGTGTTGAAACTGCTCGCCGGGAGCGTCCGAGTCAGAACGGCGAGTTGCAGGTCGAGTTGTCGGTCGAGCTGTCCGCGCGCCTCGCCGTTGTTGCTCTTCGCTCTCGCCTGATCGGGCAGTGGACGATTCACGTAATGCCAGTCGCTGTGGTCTTGCATATCGGGAAAGCCGGGCAGCAGCGTTGTTGCCGGCTCGTCTGCAGCGTGGAAGCGCCGGTCGTAGCGGATGCGGTCGGCCCAGGTCGAGGCTTCGATGAACGCGGCGCGGTCGATCGCACCGCTCTTGGCCTTGCGCGTCCAGAGCACGTAGTCCGGATGCGCCCGCAAGAGCGCGCTCACCTTCTCTCGGCTCGCCGGCGGCAGTTGCTCCCACGCGATGCACGCCGAGAGACGGTGTCCGGTGAAGTTCCAGGCCGAGGCCGATAGCGGCAGAAAGCCAGCGAGTATCGTTGCGAGGACCTGCCGGCGGCGCATTGGCCGTTTGTTGATGTTTCTGACCGGTTTGGTCATCAGCGCGCGGATTGCTCGTTCGGCGCGCTCGGGACCGGCGCGCAGGTCGGGAGCGTGAGGGTGAAGGTCGTGCCGGTACCGGGTTTCGAAGCGACCGTGATGCGCCCGCCAAGCGTCTGGATGACGAGGTTGTGGCAGATGTGCAGACCGAGTCCGACGCCGCCCCGCCCCATGCGCGTGGTGACGAAGGGGTCGAAGATGCGCGGCAGCAGCGCCTCGGGAATGCCGTTGCCGTTGTCGGCGAGCGTGATGCGCACCGCCGCGTCGCCATCCGGTGTCGCGGCGATGCTCACCCGGCGATCGCCACGGTCTTCGAACGCGTGTGTGGCGGCGTTGCTGATCAGGTTGGTGATGACCTGGCCGAGCGGACCGGGGTAGCTGTCCATGGACAGCCCTGCGGCGATATCGACGCTGATGGCGACGTCGCTGCGCTTGAGCAGCGGGCGGACCGTCAGCACGATCTCGTCGATGACCTCGTCGAGCACGAAAGCGCGGCGCTGCGACGAACTCTGGTCGGCGGCGACTTGCTTGAAGCTTGCTACCAGTTCGGCGGCGCGGGACAGATTGCGGAAGGCGATATCGGTGCCCGTATCCATCGCTTCGAGCAGCTTGTCGAGGCTGGAGCGCCTGATTCCGCTTTCCATTTCCTTCCTGAAGGTGCGCAGCGATGCGATTAGCGTCGAGAGTGCCATGACGCCGTTGCCGAGCGGCGTGTTCAACTCGTGCGCGATGCCGGCGACGAGTGCGCCGAGGGAGGCGAGTTTCTCGCTCCTGACCAGTTCGTCCTGCGTCAGCTTGAGGTGTTCGATCGTCGTCGACAGCCGCGCGTTGGCCTCGAAGAGTTCTGCCGTGCGTCGTTCAACGCGTTGTTCGAGTTCGCTGTTCAGCGCGCGAATCTCGGCCTCGATGCGGCGCAGCTCGGTGACGTCGCGCGCGACCATGACGGCACGCCGCTGTCCGCCGGCGTCGAAGTAGCTGACCGAGAGCGCGGCGATGAATTCGCTCCCGTCGAGTCGCCGGAAGCGTGTCTCGAACTCGACGAAGTGCTGGTTCTGGAGCGCCGAGTAGAAGACGGCGCGCTCCTCCGGGTTGCACCAGAGGTCGAGCATCTTCCCGTTCTTGCCGATGAGCTGTCCTGGCGTAGCCGCGAGCAGCGCTGCGCAGGCGTTGTTAACGCGGATGAAGACGTAGTCGCGCTGCGGGTCGAGCACAATCAGACCGACCGGCGAGGCATTGAACACGGCTTCGAGTTCCTCCTGCCGTTCGCGCAGCGAGGTGGCCATGCGTTCGAGATCGCGTGACAGGCCATCGAACTCGACGATGCGTCCGCGCGGCCACGGTCCCGGTGTTTCACCGTCGGCGATGGCGCGCGCGCGTCCGGCAAGCGCCGCGATCGGTCGTGCCATGCGCGTCGCCCACAGCGGCGTCAGCACGACGCCGAGCGCGAGCGTGATGCCGAGCACGGCAATCCACAGCTCGACCGTCGAAGCGATGCGTGGATTGGCGAGTCCGCCGGGGGAACGGATGACGAAGTACCAGTCGAGCAGGTGCGAATGCGAGAGCGCCGCGTCGAAGGTCTTGCCCTCGAAAGACAACGTGTCGGCAAGTGAGCCGGAGTGATGTGCTTCGGTCAGCAACGGCAGGTGGAGCAGATTGACGACGCCGACACGCGCAGCGTCCTCGCTGTCGGCCAGGATCTCGCCGTTGCGGTCGATGATCCACACCATCAGATCGCGACGTCCGGACACGACGCGCAAGGTGTCCATGATGTGGGCGAGTGCAATCTCGCCGATGATCACGGTGTCCCCGGCCGGGGTGCCGATGCTGACGGCGACTTCGCTCGACACGGGCGAGAGGTACTTGTCGCTCCACACGGTGCGCGCTTCGGCTACGGTGCGCTGGAAGATCGGGTCGCGCGACAAGTCGTTGCCGATGAGTTCGCGGCGGCGGGAGTGGCCCAGCCAGGGCTTCAGGCTGGCGTTGATCACTGTACCGTCGCGATTGACCTGATAGATGGCGTTGAACGCGCTGCTCCTGCCGAGCGCGCGCTCCAGCGTCTTCTCCGGCGTCGTCCCCGGATTGCGCAGCGCGGTGGCGATCAGCTCGAGCTGCGTCTGGATGGCGCCGAGTATGGCCTCGCTGCGCAGTGACAGATCGGCGACCTCGACGCGCAAGTCATCCTGGCTTTCACGGCTGACCTGCGGCAGGCGGAAGAGGAAGAGCGTGGCGCCGGCCAACACGAAGCTGATCAACGATATCAGCGAGAGCAGTCCGATCAGCCCGGTACGCAGACGCCAGTGACGGTACTTCATTGCGCGCGCACGAAGCGGCCATCGCGGATTGCCATGAAGTAGGCCACGCGCGTTGTATCGCCGTTTTCGTCGAAGCGGATTTGCTGCTGCAAGCCCTCGTAGGGGCCGAGCTTGATCAGCGCTTCCTTGACGCTCATCCCGGCTGGCCGGCGCGACAGCGCATCGAGCACGACCGTCGCCGCGTCATGGGCGAGGACGCTGCCGAACACCGGCTCCTTGCCGAAGCGCTTGGCGTAGGCCGAGCGAAATGCCTGGAAGCGCGGCGAGGTGTCGTCCTGGTTATAGTTCTGCACGATCATCAGATCCTCGACCGCACGCCCGCCGAGCTCGATCAGCTGTGCGGTACCGGCCCACTCGGCGGCAATCAGCGGGATCTCCGGGGCCGCCTTGCGCGCCTGCTGAGCAAGGCGCGCCGCGTCGACCGCGTTGGCGATGAAGAGCAACGCGTCCGGCCTGGGCGCGAGCATCGCATCAATGATCGGCGTGTAGTTGGCCGAAGTCGAGTCGAAGTACGGCGCGCTGACGATCTCGCCGCCCAGCGCCTCGAAGGCCGCCCTGAACTCGCTGAGCCAGCTCTCGGCAAAGCTGCGGTTGTTCTCGTTGGCCGCCGCGCTGATGCGCTTGAAACCCTTGGCGAAATAATGCTCGGCGTAGTTTCGCCCGTTGTCGCGCGTCGTCAGGTTGATGCGGAACAGCATGTCGTCCTTGCCGTAAAACTTGACCGCCGAGGCTGTCGGCGTGAGCAGCACGACACCGGCCTTTTCTATGGTGGGCAGAAGGTTATCCACCATCGCGCTGTTGGTCGGGCCGATGATGATCTCGACTCCCGTGGCGACCAGATCCTGTGCCGCGCTTGCCGCGCTTTCCGGCGTCTGGCCGGTGTCGCGGACGATGACTTCGAGCGGGCGCTTGTTTGCGTGCCGGCCTTCCCGGTACTGGTCGGCGGCGAGGATGACGCCGTTGCGCGCAGCCTCGCCGAGATCGGCGCTGCGCCCGCTCAATTCGGCGAGAAAGCCGATGCGCAGCGGCGGCGGCTCATCGCAACCAACGAGCAGCAGAGTGATCAGTCCGGCGAGCAGCCAGTCGCATGGACGCGGAAAGCGCATGTCCTCAACCCTCCAGCCGGTTGTGCCGGGACAGCCATTCGACAAACTCGTCCTCCGACATCGGTCGGGCGTAGTGATAGCCCTGCGCGGTTTCGCAGCCGAGCGCGACGAGCGCATCGGCAGTCGACTTTGACTCGACGCCTTCGGCGATGACTTCGAGCCCGAGTTCGTGACCAAGGACGATGATCGTGCGTGCGATGCGCGTCCCGTGGTCGTCCTTCTCCAGCGCCGCGACGAAGCTGCGGTCGATCTTCAGCCGGTCGGCCGGGAGCTTCTGCAGGTAGGAGAGTGACGAGTAGCCGGTGCCGAAGTCGTCGAGTGCGACCGAGACGCCGAGTGCGCGGATCTTTTCGAGCAGCTCGATGATCGGGTCGATGCCGCCGACGGCGACCGACTCGGTAATTTCGATCTCGAGCTGCGCCGGGCGGCTCCCGGTCTGCCGGATGGCCTCGTCGATGAGGCCGAGAAAGTTCGGCTGGCGTAGCTGCACCGGCGAAACGTTAACCGCCATCCTGAGCGTCGGCAGGCCCAACGCCTGGAAACGTTGCAGGGCGAGCAAGGCGGTCTGCACGATCCAGCCGCCGAGTCCGACGATCAGCCCCGATTGCTCGGCGACCGGGATGAAACGGTCCGGCGGGATCAGTTCGCCGTCCTTGCGCCGCCAGCGCAGCAGCGCTTCGACACCGACAACGCGGCCACTGGCGAGATCGATCTGCGGCTGGTAGGTGAGGAAGAGCTGTTCCTGGCCGAAGGCGAGGCGCAGGTCGCGCAGGAGATGCGAGCGTTCGCGTGCGCGCCGCCCCATCTCCTCGGAGTAGACCACCGACTGGCCGATGCCACGCGACTTTGCCTTCTTCAGTGCGAGGAAACCGTCCTTCACGTACTCGATCGCCGAACGCGGCGCACCGCCAAGGTGCACCAGGCCGGTGCAGACGGATACGACATGGTCGATCTTCTCGATGGCGAACGGCGGGACAAAGCACTGCTGGATGGCCTCGGCCGTAACGACGTCGTGTGCTCCGAGCACGGCGAAGGCGTCGCCTGCGAGTCGCGCGATGAAGACGGCCGGCGGAAACGCGTCGCGCAACCTTCGGGCAGTGAGCCGCAGCAGCGACTCGACGTAATCGTTGCCGAGGATGTCGTGCGTGGTCGAAAACTGGTCGATGTCGACCACGGCCAGGGTTTGGCCCGGGCTTGCCTCTTGTGCGAGTCGCTCGCTCAGCTCGCAAACGAGCGCGGTGCGGTTGGGCAGGCGCAACTGCCGGTCGATGAAGGCATCCTGGCGCAGCTCCTCGACAAGGTCGACATTCTTCGCGCAGAGCGCGATGTTCGTGCAGAACACGCGCAGCAGTTCCTGGTCGACCTCCCGGATCGGCTGCGCCGAGTCGATGAAGGCGGCGAAACCCTGCTCGGTCGTTTTCTGGAAGTAGAGCGTGACGCAGTGCGGCTGGATGATGTTCTGTTTCTTATCCAGCGCCTGTGACAGCTGCTGGACGATGCGTGCGTCGTCAATTTCGCTCAGGCGGCGCTGGATGAGGTGGCGGAAGTTGCCGGCCGCGGCAATGATGCGGAATTGCCGTGCATCGACGCCTTCCTCCGACTCGTCCGTCGCCGCGCAGACGACACCCTCCGGTTCGGTGCCGATCAGGCTGGCGATCTGCGTGATGACGCCTTCGGCGAAGGCGCGCAAGCCCTGCTCGGCGATCAGGTGATTGCTTGCCGCGACGATCTTCTCCAGCCCCCTTCGGTTGGCATCGAGGCGCTGCAGCTGGTCGAAGGAACGGATCGCGCCGGTCAGCGTCGTGAACAGCTTGATGCGCGTGAGTTCGCTCTTGCTCTTGTAGTCGTTGATGTCATAACGGGCGATCGTCTCCAGTTCGGGCGCCTGGCCGGGCTGGCCGGTACGCAGAACGATGCGCGTGTTGAAGAGCTTGAGGTCGTTGCGGATCGCGTCGACGGTGCGCAGGCCGGCGTCGTCGCTCTCCATTACCACGTCGAGCAGGATCACGGCGATGTCCTGCTGCTCGCGCAGGAGGGCCAGGGCCTCGGCACCCGAGTAGGCGTGCAGGAGTTGCAGTGGCCGGTTCAGGATCTGCGTATCGGCGAGCGTGAAGCGCGTCGCCTCGTGGACGTCCGGGTCGTCGTCGACGATCAGGATGCGCCACGGATCGCGTTGCGTTGAGGGCCAGTCTTCACCGGTGTCGGCGGTGCTCGTGTCCTCGGCGATGAAAACGATGTCGTCGTTATCGGAACTCAATGACTTCCCTTTCCCCAAGATCGCTTCCCTGTGGCGAGATAGTAAGGAAAGGGTGGAGAAAAAACCATCCGGGGCAACGCGCCATTGCCGGCCGCGCGAGCGGGTGTTGTTCCGACGCCGCGCGCGATGAGCCCGCCGTCATCATGCTAAACTCGACGCACCTCAATACATTGCGAATCATAGCCTTGGCCACTCTTCCCCCAGCCGCTCCACCGTCTTCATCTTCCTGTGCTCCGCGTCGTCTGCGCGTCGTCAGGAAGGATAGTCCGGCCGCCGCCGCCACGGCGCCGGCGAGTCCGTCGCTGGCCGCGGATTCGCTTGGCTGGAGCCTGTTGGTGGCGGCGCGCGTGCTGGCGGCCGTCCATGCGGGGAGAAGCCTGAGCGAGGCGCTCGGCGTCCTGGCGTCGGAGCCGCCATCGGCGCGCGCTGCGGCGCAGGAGATTGCCTACGGCGTGCTGCGCCGTTACGGCTGGGGCGAATTCATCCTCGGCCGGCTGATGACCAAACCGCTCACGCACGGCGAGACGCAAGCCTTGCTGCTGGCCGCGTTGTATCGCCTCGACACGCGTCCCGATGCGCCGCATACCGTCGTCGATCAGGCGGTCATCGCCGCCGGCGAGCTGGCGGGCGGCGTCTTCAAGGGACTGGTCAATGGCGTGTTGCGCAACTTCCTGCGCCAGCGCGGTGAACTCCTTGCGGTGATGGCCGAGGACGAAGAGGCGGTCTTTCAGCACCCGCGCTGGTGGCTGGCCCGTCTGCGCCGGGCCTATCGCGACGACTGGCAGGCGATCGTCGCCGCAGGCAACGAGCCGCCGCCGATGACGCTGCGCGTCAATCTGCGCCGCGGCACCGTCGCCGACTATCTCGACCGGCTTGCGGCGGCCGGACTGTCGGCGCGCCCCGTCGGTCGCGCCGGTCTGAAGCTGGAAGAGCCGGTGCCGGTCGATGCCCTGCCCGGTTTCTTCGACGGGCTCGTCTCTGTGCAGGACGCCGGTGCGCAGCGCGCGGCCGAATTGCTGCAGCCCTTCGCCGGCGCGCGCGTGCTCGACGCCTGTGCCGCGCCCGGCGGCAAGACGGCGCATCTCCTCGAACTGGCTGATCTCGATCTGCTGGCGCTCGACATCGACGCCGCGCGTACGCGGCGCATCGACGAGAACCTGCAGCGCCTCGGACTGCGCGCCGAGGTCAAGGTGGCCGATTGCAGCCAGGTGAAGAGCTGGTGGGACGGCCGTCCGTTCGATGCCATCCTGGCCGACGTGCCGTGTTCGGCTTCCGGCGTCGTCCGCCGTTATCCCGACATCAAGCGGCTGCGCCGCGAGAGCGACATCCGGCGCCTGGTGCACACGCAGGCGCAGATCCTCGACGTGCTCTGGTCGGTGCTCAAGCCGGGCGGCCGGTTGCTTTATGCAACGTGCTCGGTCTTTCCAGAAGAGAACGGTGCGCAGATCGACGCTTTCCTCGTGCGCCAGCCCGGCGCACAGCGTGTGAGCGAAGAGCGGCTGTTGCCGCAGGACGATCGCGACGGGTTCTACTATGCCTTGCTGCGCAAGCCGGCCTAGATTCTTCTTCTGCGCGCTCGTCCTGCTGCTCTGCGCGCAGGTGGCGCTGGCGGCGGGGATCAGCGTGCGCAATCCGCAACTGGTGCTCGACGACGGCGAGTACGTCGCTTCCGCCGACTTCAACATCAACTTCAACCGCCGACTTGAGGAGGCCGTGAACAAGGGCGTGGTCCTCTACTTCGCGGCCGAGTTCGAGCTGACGCGGTCGCGCTGGTACTGGTTCGACGAGCAGGTGCTGAGGCGCAACAAGACCTTCCAGCTCTACTACCACGCGCTGACGCGCCAGTATCGCGTGTCGACCGGTGGCCTGCACCAGAGTTTTCCGACGCTGGAAGAAGCGCTTCGCGTGATGTCGCGCCTGCGCAACTGGGTGGTCATCGAGAAGGGGGATGTCGGCGTCGGCCAGACCGGCACGGCGCGCCTGCGCCTGCGCCTCGATCTGACGCAGATGCCCAAGACCTTCCAGGTGAGCGCCCTGTCGAATAGGGACTGGAACCTCGAGTCCGAATGGGCGCGCTGGCCCTTCGTCAACGCCGAGGCGGCGCCGGTAAGTTCGCCCGACGTCGAGCCGGCCGGCGAAGAGGATGGCGAGCGATGAAGCGCCTGATCATCGTCGCGGCCTCGTTCGGCGGCATCCTGCTCTTCCTGCTCGCCTCGGCGACGGCCAACACCGCGCTCTTCGCGCGCCACTATCCGTGGCTGCTCGGATTGAATGCGATCGTCGCGCTTTCGTTGTTCGCGCTCATCGGCTGGCAGGTGCGCTCGCTCTGGCTTGAGCACCGGGCCAAGGTCTTCGGCTCGCGGCTGAAGCTGCGCCTGATGCTGATGTTCGGTCTGATGGCCGTGCTGCCCGGCGTCCTCGTCTATGCGGTGTCGGTCCAGTTCGTCACCAAGAGCATCGAAACGTGGTTCGACGTGCGCGTCGAGAAGGCGCTCGAGTCGGGTCTCAACCTCGGACGCAGCGCGCTCGACTCGCTGCTCGACGACCTCGCCGACAAGGGGCAGACCATCGCGCTCGAACTGAGCGATCTGAGCGACGCCAAGCGGCGCACGGCCTTGGGCAACCTGCGCGACCAGACCGGCGTGCAATACGTCGCCCTGTTCAGCACCAGCGGCCAGTTGCTGGCCACGGCGACCAGCGAACTGGCGGCCTTCATGCCCGAGCAGCCGACCAGCGACCAGCTGCGCCAGGCGCGCGTCGGCCGCGGCTATCGCGGGATCGAGAGCGCGAATGACAACCATCTGCTCCTGCGCGTCCTCGTCAGCGTCGCGCCAGCCGGGCTGGGCAAGGAAACGCGTGTCCTGCAGCTGACGCAGGAGGTTCCCGAAGGACTGGCGCTCAATGCCGAACGGGTGCAGCAGGTCTATCGCGACTACCAGGAGTTGTCGCTCGGGCGTCAGGGACTCACGCGCATCTACGCGATGACGCTGACGCTGACCGTGCTGCTCGCGCTATTCACCGCAATTGCGACGGCCTACGTGCTGGCGCGCCGGCTGTCGGCGCCGCTCTCGATCCTCGCCGAAGGTACGCAGGCGGTGGCGGCTGGCGACTTCACGCCGCGCCAGGCGATCTACAGCGGTGACGAACTCGGCGTGCTGACGCAATCGTTCAATCGCATGACGCGCCAGCTCGACGACGCGCGGCGCGATACCGAGCGCCACCGCGTCGAAGTCGAATCGGCGCGCGCCTATCTTGAATCCATCCTCGCCAACCTCTCGGCCGGCGTCCTCGTCTTCGACCGCCGCTTCATGTTGCGCACGGTGAACGCTGGCGCGCAGACCATTCTCGAAGACGACTTCACCAGCCTCGTCGGCGAGATGGTCGACGCTTGGCCGCGCGAACAGGTGTTCGGACAGGCGATCCGTAACGCCTTCGCCGAGCACGGAGGCAAGGAATGGCAGACGCAGATCCAGCTCGACGAACCGGGCGGTCCGCCGAAGATGCTGCTCCTGCGCGGCTCGCAGTTGCCGGAGGACGCGCACGGCGGCTATGTCGTCGTCTTCGACGATGTGACCGGCCTGGTCGCCGCGCAGCGCAGCGCGGCCTGGGGCGAAGTCGCGCGGCGGCTGGCGCACGAGATCAAGAATCCGCTGACGCCGATCCAGCTTTCGGCCGAGCGCATGCAGATGAAGTTCGCCGACAAGCTCGCCGGCACCGATGCAGAGATGCTCGACCGCTCGACGCAGACGATCATCAACCAGGTGCAGGCGATGAAGCGCATGGTCAACGAGTTTTCCGACTACGCGCGCATGCCGGCGCCGGAACTCTCGCGCCTCGACCTGAACGCGCTGATCCGCGAGGTGCTCGGTTTGTACGAGACGTCGAACGCGACGATTACCGCCGACCTGGCCGCCGACTTGCCCGCGGTCTGGGGCGACGCCAGCCAATGGCGGCAGATCATCCACAATCTCCTGCGCAACGCCGAGGATGCGCAGGAAGATCTTGAGCGGCCGCGCATCGAGATCGCGACGCACCAGGTCGACGAACAGGTGGAGGTGATCGTTGCCGATCACGGACCCGGTTTCCCGCCCGAGATCATCGCGCGCGTCTTCGAGCCGTACGTGACGACCAAGGTGCGCGGTACCGGGCTTGGCCTGGCGATCGTCAAGAAGATCGTCGACGAGCATCAGGGCAAGATCCGCATCAACAACCTGCAGCCGACGGGCGCCGAAGTGTGCATCCGCTTGCCACTGGCGTCGGGCCACGAACATAAGCAAAAACGAGAACAGTAGAGAGAACGGAAGATGGCGAAAATTCTGGTGGTCGACGATGAAATGGGCATCCGCGAGCTGCTCTCGGAAATCCTCTCCGACGAGGGGCACAGCGTGTCGCTCGCCGAGAACGCGGCCGAGGCGCGGCGGGTACGCGGCGCAATGCGCCCCGATCTCGTGCTGCTCGACATCTGGATGCCCGACACCGACGGCATCTCGCTGCTCAAGGAATGGTCGGCCGGCGGCCTTCTGACCATGCCGGTAGTGATGATGTCCGGGCACGGCACGATCGACTCGGCGGTCGAGGCGACGCGCGTCGGTGCGGTCGATTTCCTGGAGAAGCCGATCGCCCTGCAAAAGCTCCTGACGACGGTGAAGAAGGCCTTGAAGCACGAAGTCGCGCCACAGAAGCCGCCGATTACGCTCGATGCCTTCTCGCGTTCGCCGCTGCTCAAGGACCTCAAGAAGCGGCTCGAACAGGCCGCGGCCAAGACCTCGGTGCTGCTCCTGAAGAGCGCTACCGGCAGCATTGCCGAAATCTGCGCGCGCACGCTGCAGGCGCCGAAGATGCCGTGGCTCGACCTGTCGGCCTCGAGCGCGCCGCTGACGCATGACATGCTCGCCAACGCCGCCGGCGGCATCCTGTTCGTGTCCGATCTGATGCTGCTCGGCAAGCTGCAGCAGAAGAACCTCGTCTACGCGCTCGAGCGGCTGGAGAAGCACAATCTGCAGCTGGTCGCCGCGTCGACGCATTCGATCTCGACGCTCGGCGAAGCCGGTTGGGAGCCGGCGCTGCTGGCGCGTCTGGGCGAAGTCTGGGTGGCGTTGCCGCAACTCTCCAGCCACCCCGACGACGTGCCCGAGATCGCCGGCCTCCTGCTCTCGCACCTTGTTGAGCGCAACGAAGTTCCGTCGCGGAGCTTCTCGAGCGCGGCGCTCAACGCCTTGCGCCTGCATCACTGGCAGGGCGAGTGGGCCGAGTTGCTGGCCACGGTGCGCAACCTGGCGCTCGCCGCGCTTGAAGACGAGATCACCGTCGAGGACGTCAACAGCGTGCTTGAGCGCGACGTCACGCCGGGCGTGAAGGCGCCGCCCGCACTGCCGCTCTTCAACCAGCCGCTGCGCGAGGCGCGTGAGGCGTTCGAGCGCCTATACTTCGAGCATCACCTGAAGGGTGAGAACGGCAACATGACGCGGATTGCGGACAAGACCGGGCTGGAGCGGACGCACCTGTACCGCAAGTTGAAGCAGTTGGGTTTGAGCACCGGGCGGCGTAGCGAAGAACACGAAGCCTGACGGCAAGGCGGCGCCGGAAGCGCCGCAGGGGGATATATGAGAATCGTCATTCTCGGGGCCGGGCAGGTCGGCTCCAGCGTCGCGCAGAGTCTCGTCTCGGAGAAGAACGACATCACGGTCGTCGATACCGACAGGGCGTGTCTGGAGAACCTGCAGATCCGCTACGATCTGCGCACCGTCGTCGGCAACGCGGTCCTGCCCTCGACCCTGCGTGATGCCGGCATCGAGGACGCCGACATGCTGATTGCCCTGACCAAGAGCGATCAGACCAACCTCGTCGCCTGCAAGCTCGCGCAAAGTCTCTTCCATGTGCCGACACGTATCGCCCGCTTGCGTTCGCGCGAGTATTTCGACCGCCCGGAGCTGCTCAACGAAGACAACTTTGCCGTCAGCTACGCGCTCTGTCCCGAGCAGGTGATTACCGACTACCTGATCAAGCTCGTCGATTTCCCCGAAGCTCTGCAGGTGCTTTCATTCGCCGGCGGCCTCGTGTCTCTGGTCGGATTGCGTGTCAATGGTGACAGCCTGATGGTCGGGCGACCGCTCAAGGAGATGAGCGAGCATCTGGGGGGTGGCATCGAAGCGCGCATTGCCGCCATCTACCGCCGCGACCATCCGATCACGCCGACTGGCGACACGCTCCTCGAGGAGGGCGACGAGGTCTTCGTACTCGCCGCCGAGGCGCATATCCGGCGCGTTCTCGTTGAACTGCGGCGGATGACGACACCGGTCAAGCGCATCATCATCGCCGGCGGCGGCAACATCGGGTTGCGCGTGGCAAAACGCCTGGAAGGGCGCTGCATGGTCAAGCTGATCGACCACAACAGCGGCCGCTCGCAGTTCATTGCCAACCAGCTCGGCAACGGCCTGGTGCTGCTCGGCGACGCGACCGACGAAGAACTCCTGCAGCAGGAGGCGATCGACGAATCGGATCTCTTCATGGCGCTGACCAACGACGACGAAGACAACATCATGTCCGCGTCGCTGGCCAAGAACCTGGGTTGCAAGCGCGTGCTGGCGCTGATCAACCGGCGCGTGTACGCCGAACTGGTACAGGGCGGGCCGATCGACATCGCCATCTCGCCGGCGCTCGTTTCCATCGGCGACCTGCTGACGCGCGTGCGGCGCGGCTTCGTCGTCAAGGTGCATAGCCTGCGCCGCGGCGCGGCCGAGGCGATCGAACTTGTCGTGCATGGCGACCCCAAGAGTTCGCGCGTCGTCGGGCGCCGGGTCGGCGAGTTGCCGCCGATCGAAGGCGCCATCGTCGCGGCGATCGTACGCGGCAGCGAGATGGACGCCCCGGACAATCCCTCCGGCTACGAGGTGAACGCCAAGGCCGAACGTGGTCAGGTGCTGATCGCACACAAGGAGGTGATGATCGAGAGTGGGGACCACGTCATCGTCTTCTGCATGAGCAAGAAGGTCGTCAAGAAGGTCGAGAAGCTCTTCGAAGTCGGATTCCACTTTTTCTGAGCCATCGCCATGCGCAGCCTGATGCCGGTCCTTCACGTCCTGTCGCTCGTCATCCTGATGTTCGGGCTGACGATGCTCCTGCCGGTGGCGGTATCGTGGCTGCTGCACGACGGCGCGGAGACTGCGTTCGACGAGGCGATTGCGCTGACGCTCCTGACCGGCGTACTGCTCGCCATCTTCACGCGCAAGGACAAGCGCGATTTGCGCATACGCGACGGCTTCCTGATGGTGGCGCTGGTGTGGACCGTGTTGCCCATCTTCGCCGCGCTGCCGCTGATGATCGGATTGCATCTCGGCTTCACCGATGCCTACTTCGAGGCCGTCTCCGGGTTGACCACGACCGGTGCGACGATCCTGACCGGACTCGACGACCTGCCGCCGTCAATCAACTTCTGGCGCACGCAGCTCGTTTGGCTCGGTGGCATGGGCCTGATCGTGCTTGCTGTGGCCGTGCTCCCCCTGCTCGGGATCGGCGGCCGGCAGATGTTCAAGGCGGAGACGCCGGGGCCGATGAAGGACTCCAAGATGACGCCGCGCATCGCCGAAACGGCGAAGGGGCTGTGGGGGGTGTATCTCGGAATCTCGCTGTGCTGCTTGCTCGCCTACCACTGGGCCGGGATGACCTGGCTCGATGCCGTCATCCACACCTTCTCGACCATGGGGCTCGGTGGCTTCTCCAGCCATGATGCGAGTTTCGGCTATTTCAACTCGGTCGCCATCGAGTGCGTTGCCATCGTCTTCATGCTCATCGCCGGCATGAACTTCGCCACACACTTCCTCGCCCTGTCGGGACGCAGCCTGCGTCCGTATCGGGTCGACCCGGAGGCCGGCTGGTATCTCGTCGTAACCCTTGGCAGCGTGCTCGGCATCGCCGCCTTCCTCACCTACTACCAGATCTATCCGGACGTCTTCGACGCGCTCCGTCGCGCTGCGTTCAACGTGATTTCGATTGCCACGACGACGGGCTTTGCGACGGTCGATTATGCCCAGTGGCCGATGTTCGCCCCGTTGTGGATGCTCTTCCTTTGCAGCTTCGCCACGAGCGCGGGATCGACCGGTGGCGGCATCAAGATGATGCGCGCACTGCTGCTCTACAAGCAGGTGAACCGCGAACTGGTGCGCGCCATCCATCCGAACGCGGTCTACCAGGTCAGGATCGGCTCCGAGGTGGTGCCGGTCAACATCCTGTTCGCCGTGCTGGCCTTCGGCTTCGTCTACGTTGCCTGCATTGTGTCGATGACGCTGCTGCTTTCGCTTTCCGGGCTCGACATCATTACCGCCTTCTCGGCGGTGGTTGCCAGCATCAACAACACAGGTCCGGGTCTCGGCCAGGTCGGGCCGGCGACGACGTACACGGTGCTCAACGATTTCCAGACCTGGGTGTGCACCTTTGCCATGCTGCTCGGTCGCCTCGAGATCTTCACCCTGCTCGTTGTGTTGACGCCGGCTTTTTGGCGCAAGTAAGCGTTTCCGGCGGATAATCGGTCTTTGCTTTTTACAGCGGAGCCCGACGTGACCCGACCCCGCAACGACAACTTCCTGCGCGCCCTCCTCAAGGAGCCGACCGACCATACGCCGCTCTGGCTGATGCGGCAGGCCGGCCGCTACTTGCCGGAATACTGCGAAACGCGCAAGCGTGCGGGCAGCTTCCTGCAGCTATGCAAGTCGCCGGCGCTCGCTTGTGAGGTGACGCTGCAGCCCTTGTCGCGTTTTGATCTCGACGCGGCGATCCTTTTTTCCGACATCCTCACGGTGCCCGATGCCATGGGGCTCGGTCTCTATTTCACCGAAGGTGAAGGGCCGAAGTTCGAGCGGCCGCTGCGCGAGGAATGGGCGATTCGCGACCTTACCGTGCCCGATCCCTACGACCACCTGCGCTACGTGATGGACGGTGTGGCCGAGATCCGCCGCGCGCTCGACAACTCGGTGCCGCTGATCGGCTTCTCCGGCAGTCCCTTTACCCTCGCCTGCTACATGGTCGAGGGCGGGTCGAGCAGCGACTTCCGGCAGGTGAAGACGATGCTCTACGACCGGCCGGATCTGCTGCACCGCATTCTCTCGGTGACCAGCGAGGCCGTGATCGCCTACCTCAACGCGCAGATCGAGTCGGGCGCGCAGGCGGTGATGATCTTCGATTCCTGGGGCGGCGCCCTGTCGGCAGCGGCCTATCAGGAGTTCTCGCTGGCCTACATGCAGCGCATCGTCGCCGGGCTGATCAAGGAGCGTGACGGCGAACGCATCCCGTCCATCGTCTTCACCAAGGGCGGCGGCCTGTGGCTGGAGTCGATCGCCGCTATCGGCTGCGACGCGATCGGTCTCGACTGGACGATCGACATCGGCGAGGCACGCCGGCGCGTCGGCGACCGTGTCGCGTTGCAGGGCAATCTCGACCCGAACGTGTTGTTCGCCGCGCCGGAGCGTATCGCCGCCGAGGCGACCAAGGTGCTCGACGCCTTTGGCCCCGGCGACACCGGACATGTCTTCAACCTCGGCCATGGCATCTCGCAGTACACGCCGCCCGAGCACGTCACGGCACTGGTCGAGGCCGTACATGGTTACCGGCGGGCGCAACTGCGTATGTAACAAAAGCGAATTCTGCTATTGACTTATGCACAGAAACTCGTTCCGGTAACAGTTTCTTAACATCTTTCAAGAAAATCAGTTGCTTATATTCAAGCTATTGATTTATAAGATAAATATATTTGCCGCATTTTTCGGCAGAGTAAGAAGAACCCAGTCAGGACGCGGTTTTGGATCATCTGTTCCGCTTTAACCCACAGAGTTATCCACAGAAATTGTGAACAACCGCGAATTCCTCAAGAAGTTAATGAGTTACGCCACTATTCATGAACTTGCGCGAGCTTTTGTCGCCAAGTCGACGTTCGGCGACGACGGCGTTTGTCTTGTCCGGCTGCCGGGTACACCGCGGGACCGCGCATGCAGATAGTCCGCGTGGCGCTCGATGTGCCGCTGCACCGATTCTTCGACTATCTGGCGCCCGCTGATGACACATTGTCAGCGGCCGACATCGGTGTGCGCGTGCGCGTCCCGTTCGGCCGGCAGGCGAAGATCGGTGTCGTCGTCGAGTTGCCCGCAAGCAGCGACTTTGCGCCCGAACAACTGAAGTCAGTCGAAGCTGTCCTGCGCGACCTGCCGCCGCTGCCCGCCGACTGGTTCCGCCTGTGCGAGTTTTGCGCCGGCTACTACCAGGCACCGCTCGGTGAGGTGATGATCTCGACGCTGCCGGCCGGAGTGCGCCGGGTCAACCCGCCGAAGGCGCGCGCCGTCCGCCGCGTCGCGAAGGCGTCGACAAAGCAGACGCCTCCGGAACTCACGCACGAGCAGCTGGCGGCGCTCGAACGGATCGCCAGCGACGATGAACAGAATGGCGGCTTTCGCGCCTATCTCCTGCACGGTGTCACCGGCAGCGGCAAGACCGAGGTCTATCTGCGCCTCGTCGAGCGCGCGCTGACGGCGGGCAAGCAGGTCCTGCTGCTGGTGCCGGAAATCAACCTCACGCCGCAGCTCGAGGCGCGCGTCGCGGCGCGCTTTCCCGACGCCGGCCTGACCAGCCTGCACAGCGAACTCACCGAGGCGGCGCGCACGCGCAACTGGCGCGCGGCGCTCGACGGCTCGGCGCGCATCGTGCTCGGCACCCGCTTGGCGACTTTCACGCCCCTGCCTGACCTCGGTCTGATCGTCGTCGACGAGGAGCACGATGCCTCGTTCAAGCAGCAGGACGGCATGCGCTACTCGGCGCGCGACGTCGCCGTTTTCCGCGCGCGCGAACGCGGCATCCCGATCGTGCTCGGCTCGGCGACGCCGTCGCTGGAAAGCTGGGCCAACGCCACCGACACGCGCACGCCGGCGCGCTACACGCTGCTCACCTTGCGCGAGCGCGCCGTGACCAACGCCCGTCTGCCGGCCGTCCAGCGCATCGATACGCGGCTGGAGAAATTGCAGGACGGGCTGTCCGGCGCCCTGCTGCGCGCCATCGGGCAGCGGCTCGAGCGCGGCGAACAGAGTCTCGTCTTCCTTAACCGGCGCGGTTACGCGCCGGTGCTCACCTGTACATCGTGCGGCTGGATTTCGCACTGCACGCGCTGTGCCGCCAACCTCGTGCTGCACCTGGCCGACGGTCGTTTGCGCTGCCATCACTGCGGCTTCGAATGCCGCGTGCCGCGCGCCTGTCCAACCTGTGGCAACCAGGACATCCAGCCATTCGGGCGCGGCACGCAGCGCATCGAGGCGGTGCTTGCCGAACGCTTCCCGCAGGCGCGTATCCTCCGCGTCGACCGCGACTCGGCGAAAAGCCGCAAGCAGTGGGAGGCCCTCGTCGAACAGATTCACGACGGCGCCGCCGACATCCTCGTCGGCACGCAGATGCTGGCCAAGGGGCACGACTTCCCCAAGCTGACGCTCGTTGGCGCGCTCGGCGCCGACGCCGCGCTGTTCGCTTCCGACTGGCGTGCGCCCGAACGGTTGTTCGCACAGCTGATGCAGGTCGCCGGCCGTGCCGGGCGCGCCGAGTTGCCCGGCGAAGTGCTGATCCAGACGCAGTTCCCCGAGCACCCGCTCTATGCCGCGCTGGTCCGTCACGACTATCCGGCCTTCGCGGACGCGCAGCTCAAGGAGCGCGAACAGGCCGGCTTCCCGCCCTACGCCTATCAAGCCATGCTGCGCGCAGAAGCGCCGCAGCTCGCGGACTCGCTCGCCTTCCTGACGACGGCGCGTGCCTGGCCAAATGCCGCCGCGCACACCGACGTGATGCTCTACGACCCGGTGCCGATGCGCATGGCTCGACGCGCCAACCTTGAACGCGCCCAACTGCTTGTCGAGTCGCCGTCGCGCCGCGCACTGCAGGTCTTCCTCGCCGAATGGGGCGAATTGCTCGCCGCGATCAAGACACCATCGCGCCTGCGCTGGCACCTCGAAGTTGACCCGCTGGAGTTCTGAATCCGGGATCGGGGCGATTGACCTCTGTCGGGCTATCGCCGTTGATCGCCCCGCGTAGAATGGCGCCATGAAACCCACGATCTTCCGACCCCTACGCTTGTTTCTCGCCATGGTGGCGATTGCTGCGCCGGGGTTTGCGGCAGCGCAGCCGGCGGAGTCCGCTGGCGCGGTTGCGATGCCGCCGCTCGTGGTCAATGTCGACGCCGAGAATCCCCCGTTCATGTCCAGCCGCGGCGGCGATGCCGTCGGACTCTATCCGGCGATCCTGCGTGTGGCGCTCGGGCGCTGCCACGACAACGTGCGCGTCCAGGCCAAGCCTTGGAAGCGTGCGTTTGTCGAGATCGACAAGGGGCTGGCCGGCATCGGCGGCTTGTACAAGAACGCCGAACGGCTTGCCCGCTACGATTTCAGCGAGCCGATCCACGTCGAGCGCATCGCGGTTTACTACCGGCGAGACAAGCCGATCGAATTCCGGATGGTCGCCGACCTCTATGGCAAGCGCGTCGGCGTTCTGCGCGGGTGGTCGTATGGCGGGACTTTCGACGCGGCCAGCCGGAACAGCTGGATCAAGGCCGAGGAGGTGTCGAGCGACCGTTCCAACCTCTTCAAGCTGATGGACGGGCGCCTCGACGCCGTGCTGGCGATCTCCGAGTCGGGCAGGGCGAACCTCGCGGCCCCGGGCGTATCCGGCATCGAACAGTCCGATGTCTACCTCGCCAGCTACCCGGTGCATCTGGCGTTCAACAAGACGGCTGGAAAGAGCGAAGTGCTCGCCTGCTTCAACAAGGCCCTCATCGAGATGAAGCGCGACGGCACGTTCGACCGCATATTGCACGAGCAGCTGGGTCGCTAAACTCCACCACCTGCCGCCGGAGCGGCACGTTTTGCCGCCACTACGCTCGCTGCTTGCCGCGCGCCGGCCGGACACCGCGGGCAAACGGCTGCGAGTGGCTCCCGCAGCCGTAGATCGTCTCGTGGCACGCGCCTTGCGTCTTGCAGTCTCCCGACGGCACAAGGAGGCGGCAATGAAAATCGAGCAATCGGCCGTGGCGATGACGACGCGCCACGCCTTTTCCAGCGAGTACGAGATCAGCAGTGAATCGACGATCAGCTTTCGCCGCGTCTTCGACGGTGCGGCGCAGGCAAGCGACGTGTCTGAAGTGTCAGGAGCGTCAGATATCTCAACGGCGAGCGAGGAGGTCCGGTTGCGGCGCCTGTTGCTGATGCTCGAGTCGATGATCACGCGCATGCTCGAATTCATCACCGGCGAGCGCCGGACCAAGATCGGCGATTTGCGTGAAGGGTTGCCCGGGGAAGGTGTCGCAGGGCGCGCGCTGCGGGCGCGGGGGACGGAGATCGAGTGGACGACGGAAACGACCGAATCGATCCGTGAGCACGAGCGCACCGATTTCTCCTCGACCGGCAAGGTGCAGACGGCGGATGGGCGGACACTGAACTTCACGCTCGAACTCGGCATGTGCCGCGACTACTCGTGCGAGCGCAAGACGGTGACGAGCGAAAAGGCCGTCCTGCGCGACCCGCTGGTGATCAACTTCGACGGCAAGGCCGCTGAACTTTCGGGCAAGTGCTTTGCCTTCGATCTCGACTGCGACGGCACGGATGACTCGATGGCGGCGCTGGCCAGCGGCAGCGCCTACCTCGCGTTCGACGCCAACGAGGACGGCCGGATCAACGACGGCAGCGAGCTGTTCGGTACCCGATCGGGCAACGGCTTTGCCGACCTTGCGCGTTTCGACCTCGACGGCAATCGCTGGATCGACGAGAACGACGACGTGTTTACGCGCCTGCGCGTCTGGGCCCCGGACGGCAGTGGTCAGGGCGCGCTGGACACGCTGGCGCAACGCGGCGTCGGCGCGCTCTACCTCGATTCGGTAGCGACCCCCTTCTCGCTGACCGACTCGGAGAACCGCCTGCTCGCCCAGATCCGCGCCAGCGGCGTCTATCTGCGCGAGGACGGCGGTGTCGGAACGCTGCAGCAGGTCGATCTGGCGGTTTAGCGGCGCGCCCGGCATCCGTAGTTTCCGCAGCGCGTTGCGCAAACTACGGATTTTCAGCGCCGAATGATTCTGCGAGCATCCGTGCATATCGCCCGCTGTGAGCGGCGGCATCGCGGAGAAAACCATGTCGGGAAAGATGGATCAGACAGAGCGCAACGGGGTCGCGGCAGCGTACGGCAATACGACGGGAGCAGCGGCACCAGAGGTTTGCGACGCGGGCGGCAGCCGCTTCAACCATTTTGCCGAGCGCGTGTTGCCGACCCTCAAGCAACTGCGCGCGGCGCGCAAGGCAGCGGAGGCACTCTCCGACGAGCGCGCGTCGCTGGCGACGGCGCGAATCGGGCGCCATGCACTGGACGCTATCCGTTCGATCGACACGATCTTGCGCACGACCGGGGTTTACGACCTGTCGGAACTCGCGGCGCTGGAGAGCGACGCGACGCGGATGAACGCCGTGTGCTGCGTGCTCAATGAAGTCGGCGAGCGTCTGCGCGCGCTGGCCGGGGAGATCGCGCGGCAAGAGGCTCAGGTTGCGGACCTTGACGCGATCGATCGGCTGGCCGCGCTGTCTGCCGTGCTTACGGCACCGATCGGGTTCGGGCCGGACGGTGCTGATCCCGCCTGATACCGCCAAGCATCCAGAGATAGGTGCCAGCCTGCAGCACGAGCAGCGCGGCGAAGGCGTCGCGATGTGCCGCAACCGGGGTGAGGCCGAACGCCCTCAATCCGTCGATCATCGCACCCAGCCCCCATTGCAGGCCGAAAGCGCCGACAAAGACGATCAGGTTGTAGGTCGCGTTGGCACGCCCGGCGAGTGCGACCGGGAAACCCGCCGAAGTCAGCGAGTAGGCGAGCGTGCCGAAACTTGAGAACGCGCCGTAAAGTATCCACAGCAGATAGTGTCGCTCCGTGGCCTGGGTGACGATCAGGAGCAGCGTGAGCAGCGAACCGGCCATGCCGAAGCCGAGCAGGTGCAGCGTCCCGATGCCGCGCCGGGCGAGCCGCGTGGCCAAGAGGCCGATCAGTGCGTAGGCAAAGAACATGGCGACACTCATCGCGGCCAGATGGTCGGCGGCAACGACGCGCGAAAGGCCGTTCACCTGCATCAGCCAGGCGGAGGACCACAGGCTCTGGATGGCCATAAAACCACCGATCTGGGCAAAGCCGAGCGGCGCGAAGCGCCAGAAGTGGCGGTCGCCGAGCACCGTGCGCACGCCGGCCCACTGCGCTGCGAGCGCTTCCGGACGCGCTCCGCCGGCCTTGTCCGGCACGCTGAAGAAGAGCCAGCCGGCGACGGCCAAAGTAATGGCGGCCAGCGCCAGGAAGGCGACGCGCCAGCCGGCGCCCTGTACGACGGCGTTCAGCGGTACCGAGGCGGCGAGCGCGCCGAGCGTACCGGCGGTCATCATCCAGCCGGTCAGCGACGCCTGCCGTTCGAGCGGGAACCACTGCGAGAACGCCTTGAATGCGGCCATCAGGCAAGCCGAGACGCCGAGCCCGATCAGTCCCCGCCCGAAGCTCAGGCCGGCGATGCCGTCGGCGCTGGCAAACACCGCCGCGCCGGTGGCGGCGAAGAGCAGCAGGAAAGCCTCGACGCGGCGCGGGCCGAAGCGGTCGAGCAACATGCCGAGCGGCAGCTGCACGGCGCCGAAGACGAGGAAATAGGTGCTGGTCAGCAGGCCGAGGTCGGCGGCACCGAGCGAGAATTCCCCGGCCAGCACGGGGCCGACGACGGCGTTGGCGGTACGGAAGTGGTAGGAGAGGAAGTAGGCGCCGGCAAAGGGCAGGAACAGGCGAATCCAGAGCATCAAGGTCACCCTCCTTCGCGCAACGTCGGTGCTGCGGCAAGCGCCTCGATGCGCTCGCGCAGGTCGCGAATCGGCGTGAAGTGGAAGGCGTTGCCGATCTTGCTCCGCGCAAGCAGGCCGAGCGCTTCGAGGCCGAGCAGATCGGCGCGAGCCGTCTGGTAGACGACGCCGTGCGTACGTTGGTGGCTGTCGACGCGGTACTCCTCGCCCGGGTGGCGCAACGCGTGCGTGAGCAGCGTGATCTGCCGATGGTTGAGGCGCGCGCGCAAGGCGCTGGAACGCGCCATCAGGCGCTCCGTCTGGTGCTGCTCTTCGCTCTTGCGCGTCAGGTAGGCGTGCACCGCGTCGATCGCCTTGCGCATCGTCGTCAGCTGGTGGATCGCGAAGTAGGTCGCGTCGTTGTCGTCGGTCTCCGTGTGCAGGTAGGCGCGCACGTACTGGCCAGGCGCCTGGCGCAGGAAGTGCGAGATCGAGATGAACTCGACCAGCCAGTAGCCGCTCTTCGCCATCGCCCAGTAGAACAGTGCGCGCGCCGTGCGCCCGTTGCCGTCGGCGAACGGGTGGTCGTAGCCGATCATGAAGTGCAGGAGGATCGCGCGCAGCACCGGGTGGATGTACGGCGTCGAATTCTCCGGGAGGTTGGCGAAGGCGCACAGGCGTTCCAGCCGCTCGGGAAGCTCCTGCCAGCGCGGCGGCTTGTGCAGCAGGCGGTTATCCTGACGGTCGCGCACTTCGACCTCGTCGTCGCGGCGGAAGCGTCCGGCTTCGCCCGGATCGTCGAGCGTGCCTTCGCTGACCAGGCGATGGATCTCGAGGATCCGTTCCGGCGTGATCGCCTCGTCACGCATCGCACGGATCATCTCCATCGCGCGGAAGTTATTGAAGATCATGCGTTCGCTGGTGTCGCGTGGCCGCCGCCCTTCGCGCAACATCTGCTCGGCAACGCGGCGCGTCGTCGAGGCGCCTTCGAGCTGGCTGGAAGTGATAGCTTCCTCGATCAGCGAGTGCATCAGGTAGCGGTCGCGGTGGCTACCGTTCGCCGAGTTAGTCGCGCCGACGGCGGCGATCTGTCCGGCCGCGTCGCGGTCGATGTGGTGCAGGTCAATCTGCACCGTCTCCGGCACGCTGATCACGAAAGGTTGCCCGTGCTTGTCGAGCAGCGGCAGCTGCTTGTACTGCACCTGGCGCGCCAGCTTGACGCGCACCCACCACTGTTCGTGCGTCAGCCCGTCGGGTGGCGCGCGGTGACGCAACTCGTCCCAGTGCAGGTAAACGCCATGGACCAGCGGCGACGGTGCCCCGCCTTGGCCGAGCAGCCGCACCATCTGCTCGGGCGCAAGGCCGGCGAGGACGGTCGTGGTATCGGGCGGAGTGAGCGGGATGTGCAAAGGTCTACCAATTCCAAGTCAATTTAGTAAACGCAAGTGTAGTCATGGTTGCAGAACGCGTCTACGAAAAGTCTACTAATTTGGAAAACAATTAGTAGACAACTGCCGCGCGCCGGCAGAATCCGATGCGCGGTATAGAATGAAGTCAGCCAGAACAAGTTTGCGCAGACAGCGCAAGTCAATCCCCTCCCTGATTTTCTCAACCGCACTCGTGCGGGAAGGAGCCTCCATGCTGATCAAGCTGACATCGAACACGTCCGGGGAGATGATCATGCTGGCCGAGCACGCCCACCGTCTGTTCCATATCATCGGCAAGGAGTGCACGGCGCGTGGTGTCTTCATCACCGAGCAGTTGCCCGAAGCCATCGAGAAACTGCATCGGGCGGTCAACGACGAGAAACAGGCCTTGCTCGAAGCCGAGCGCCGGGCGCGCGAGAACCACGACGACGAAGAGGACGAAAACCCGGAAGAGAAGGCCGCGCGCGAGGAAGAGTACATGGCCGGCCGCATCGGCGTGCACCTCGGCCAGCGCGCGCAACCGCTGATCAACCTGATGGAATGGACGCAGAAGGAAGGTGGTTTCATCCTCTGGGAGGCGGACAAGGACTTCTGAAGCGGCGGTGTTTTCGACGGCGCGCCGGATGCGCTAGAGTGACGCGCCTCCGATTCCCAACTTCACGACGAACAATCAATGAAGAAACTGAAAAGCCTTTGCGTCTACTGCGGTTCGAGCAGCGGACGGATCGACGACTACGCCGACGCGGCGCGCGCGCTGGCACAGGCGATGGTGCCGCGCGGCATCCGATTGGTCTATGGCGGCGCGCATGTCGGCATCATGGGCACCGTCGCCGACGAAGTGCTGCGCCTGGGCGGCGAGGCGATCGGCGTCATCCCCGAGTCGCTGATGAAGAAGGAACTCGCGCATCAAGGGCTGACCGAGTTGCACGTCACACCGTCGATGCATGCGCGCAAGATGAAAATGGCCGAACTGGCCGACGGCTTTGTCGCCCTGCCCGGCGGCATCGGCACCTTCGAGGAAATCTTCGAGGTGTGGACCTGGGCGCAGCTCGGCTTCCACAAGAAGCCCTGCGGCCTGCTCAACGTCGCCGGCTATTACGACGGCCTGACCGCCTTCCTCGACCACTCGGCACGCGAGCGCTTCGTCCGCCAGGAGCAGCGCGACATGCTCGTCGTCGAATCCGATCCGGCGATACTGCTCGAACGCTTTGCCGCCTATTCGGCGCCCGAACTGCCGAAGTGGATGAAGCGTGGGGAGACGTGAGGTGGTGATTGGCGGGCGATTGGTGCAATGCGCGTTGCTAATTGCACCCTACCGACGCCGTAGGGTGCGATAACCGGAGGGCATCGCACCGGGGCTCAATCATGCGGAGCCTTCTCCACCCCGTTCCTCACCCCACAACCTCACCTGATTCTTCCCGGCGTTCTTGGCCTGATACATCGCCATGTCGGCGCATTGCGTGAGCGACTCGACGCCGTCGGCGTGCTGCGGGTAGAGGGCAACGCCGACGCTGCCGGAGATGCGCGTTTCACCCTGCGGCAGGGCGAACGGTTCGGCCAGACTGGCGACGAGTGTGCCGGCGGTGTGCAAGGCGTCGGCGGCGGCGCTGATATCGGGCATGATCACGGCGAATTCGTCGCCGCCCATGCGCGCCACCGTGTCGCTCTCGCGAATCCTCCCGCGCAAGCGCTGTGCGACCTGTTGCAGGAGCAGATCGCCGGCCGCATGGCCGAAGCGGTCGTTGACGCCCTTGAAGCCGTCGAGATCGATCCACAGCACGGCGGCGCCGCTCTCGTGCCGCTTGGCGTAGCGCAGCGCCTGGCCCATGCGGTCCCAGAACAGGTTGCGGTTGGGCAGGTCGGTCAACGTATCGTGGTGCGCCAGCGTCCACAGGCGCTCGTCCTGCTGCGCGCGCGCCGTGGCGCTGGTCAGAACCATGATCGTGCGGCTCTGCATGGGGTTGCCGTCGTCTACGCCGATCCAGTGCGCCGAACAGCGCTGGTTCGTTCGGTCGAGGCGGAATTCGATCCAATGCACGCTGTCGTTCTGGCGGTTGATCTTGAACACGAAGGCCACGTATTCGCGGTCGTCGGGATGCACGAGGTCAAGCAGCGCGCGCCCTTGCGCTTCTTCCTGCGTGCAGCCGGTCAGCACGCAACCGTTGACGTTGATGAAGCGGCAATGCGCTTCTTCATCGAGTTCGAGCACGCCGACCGGTGCCGCGGCGAGGATTACCTGCAGGTGCCGTTCCTTGGCCTGCAGCTCGCTGTTGGCCTGGCGCAGGTCGCGCGTGCGCTCGGTAACATCCTTGAGCAGTTGCTCGTTGTAGTTGCGCAGAAGCGCTTCCGCCTGACGCGCAAGCGATACATCGACCGCCGTGCCGCGGTAGCCGGCCAGCTCGCCGGCATCGTCGAGGACAGGCTGGCCGCTGACCCGAATCCAGCGTGGGCCGTCACCTTCGTCGGGCAGCAAGAATTCGAGATTGTGAAACGGCTGCAATACCTTCACTGCGGTCTCGAGCGCCGCCCGCGCCGACTCCGGGCCGCTGTGCAGCACTTCTCGCCAGTTCTGCCCCGAGGCGAGCGACGAGTAACGCGCCAGCCGTCCGCTCGTCTCGAACACGCGGCCATTGCGGTCGGCTTCCCAGAGCAGGTCATTGGAGACGCGCGCGAAATCGCGGTAACGCGCGACGACGCGGTTGCGTGCCTCGACGGCACCGCCGAGCCAGACGCCGACCGCCGCGATGGCAACGATGACGACCTGGAACTGCAGCGCGTTCTCCTGCATGCCGAACAGCGGGATCAGCACGACCAGGCCGCCGTCGAGCAGGACGATGGCCAGCACGGCGGCGCGCAGGCCGTAGTAGAGAGCGACGCCGGCCAATGGCAGCAACAGCAGCAGGGTGATGAGCGGGAAATGGCGGTTGATGTCGTCCGGCCACGGGATGCCGAAGACCAGCGCCAGGGCGAGAACGACGATCAGGATCGTTTTCAGATCGGTCGCGGACGCTTCTTCCCTGATGTTCGCGCGGTGGCCCGGCGCGGACCAGCGGCCGTGGGTCAGGTAGTGGCGCAGGCCCGGTGTGACGCGCACGAGCAGGAGCGGCACCAGCGTGATGACACCGATGAAGTCGCCGATCATCCACTTGGCGAACACCTCGTTACTCTGCGCCTCGGGGACAAAGCCGAGCTGGACCAGCCGGAACGTCCCGGCAGCCGCCGACAGTGCGCATGCCGCCAGGGCCGCGACGAGGAAGGCCACGCTGTGCGTCGGGCGCGCGAGATCGAGTTCGTCAGTCAGCCATCGGCGCAGCGGGAAAACCGCCGCCGCATTGATGCAGAGCGCGGCGAACCAGCCGTAGATGAGCCAGAGCATGTCGATGGAGAAGACCTCGGGCGCCGGCGGCCCCCACAATCCCGTGAACTGCACCACCGCCCAGACCATCTGCACCGCCGTTTCCAGCAGAAAACCGCGCCAGCCGAGCACGAGCAGGGCGAAGAAGCGGAAGCCGGCCGGCAAGTACCACAGGCTGACGACGCCGAAACTGTCGAGCAGGCGCGCCGAATACCAGGTGGCGAACCAGAGCGCGAGGTAGATCCCCGCAAAGTACAGGAAGCGGCGGGTGTCGGGATCGTCGGTTTTACCCTGTGACGCAGGGGGCGATAGGCGCAGCGTATGATCGTATGGCACGTGACACACTCAGGGCGGTAACTCGATGAGCCGCGCGCATTCTTGCTTGTTTGCTTGTTCGCGGTGCGGCGACGTCGAGTTTCCGCCGCTTGCCTGGGCGGGTCAAGGCAATTGTTGCGTGTAGTATGCAGGGCTATTGCGTGGCGTTTCACCAAATGCTGCGTTGCCGTCCCGGCCGGTCTCCCGATCCTGAAAATACTCCAATGTCGTCAAACTCGAAGGCGAGCCGCATTGCCGGTTCATTGTGTTGCATTCTCGGTCTCCTTGCCAGCCAGGCGGCCCCGGCGGCCGAAGTTGCCGTAGACGTCGGTCATACGCTGGCGGCGAGCGGGGCGGTGAGCGCGCGCGGGCGAAAGGAGTTCGATTTCAACCGGGTGTTGGCCGAACGCGTGGTCAAGGCGCTTGCCGCACGCGGCCTCGGCGTGCGCCCGATCAATTTCGACGGGCGCATCGAGAGCCTCGACGCACGGCCGCAAGCAGCCGCCGGCACCGACTTCTTCATCGCCATCCATCACGACTCGGTTCAGGCCGAACTACTCGAAGAATGGGAATGGGAGGGGAACACGCTGAACTTCAGCGACCGGCATTCCGGCTTCTCGCTCTTCGTCTCGCGCAACAGCCCGGATCTGGAGACCAGCCTGCGTTGCGCCTCGGCGATCGGTGCCTGGCTGCGCCGGCAGGGCTTTGCCGGCGCGACGCACCATGCCGATTCGCTGGCGCACCGGCCGCGTCCCTACGCCGACGTGCAGAACACCGTGCATTACTACGACAACCTCGTTGTCCTCTACCGCACGACGCTGCCTGCCGTGCTCTTCGAAGCCGGCGTGATCAAGCACCGTGCCGAGGAACTCGCGTTGCTCGACCCGGCGCGCCAGGAACGCATGGCCGACGCGATCGCGACCGGCATCGCGGCGTGCCTTTACGTTCCCGGTCAGGCCGGCTGATCCGTGCTTCAGGCTGAGGTGACGAGCGTGCTCAGGAGGTTCTTCGTCGAATCGTCGCCGTTGCTGTAAGTGCGCAGCAGCTCCATGAGTTGACGGAAAACCTGCGCGTCCGTCTTGTCGCTGCTGGCGACCGACGTCGCGCTGGCGGTTGATTCGGTCGAGCTTGTCGAGTCGGTTGCGGCACTCGACGAACTCGTCGGGTTGGCCTTGTCGTAGGCGATCGCTTCCTGGAAGCTGACCTTGCCATCCTCGTTCGTGTCGGCGGCGTCGAAGTTGTTCACCACGTTGCTGATCAGGCTGGCGCGCGCCGAATCGGTGCTGCCGATCTCGGCCAGTTGGTCGGTCAGTTCTTCCTCGGTGAAGCCGACATCGCTTTCAGCGGGCGGTGGAGGCGGTGGCATTCCGGCCTGCATGCGCATTTCATCGAACTGATTGTCGAGCGACTCGGCGAGTTTCTGCATGCTCGACTTCAACTCGTCCTGCGTGACCTTGCCGTCGCCGTCGCTGTCGAGTTGGCTGAAGATCTCGCTGGCGCTGGCCGTTCCCGAGGTCGATGTGCTCGATGTGCTGGACAGGGCCGAAGTCAGGTCGCTCTGCTCGATGTAACCCTTGCCGGTCGTGTCGAGCCTGGCGAAGAGGTCTTCGGCCATCGTGGCCGCATCGGGGCGCTGGCGGCGATGTGTGCTGGTGGTTTCCGAGTACATGGAAGCAATGCTGCTCGTGCTGATGCCGCTCACTGAACTCATGGTGTGCTCCTGAAAAGTTGTTGGGAACCGATGCGTCGTCGGGTCCTTCGACGTCAGTACGGCGACGCACCGGGTTAGCGGTTTGTTCGCAAGATATCGGCCAGCGGGCCGCGGAAATCATGGCGAAACGTGTTAATCGGGGTAAAACCGTGTGAAGAAACGATGGGTGGATCGCGTCCCGATGGCGCTGTCGTGTTTCGGAGTCCGACCAAGCTCGCGTAACGCCGGTTCTCGTGCTCAGGATGAGCGGCGAGGTGGCAAGTAAAGTCGCTTTAAATCAGCGGGATACGCACAAATTGCCGCTCTTCCGGCAAAAACGCCCGCGCCCTGTAAATCCGTGTAAAGCCGCGTCGCCCGGATTGCCGCCAGCCGTTATCATCACGCCCATGAACGATGCCACCCCAGACGAAAGCCTCGCCAGTGCCCACGTCCTCCTGGTCGACGATGACATCGAACTGGTCGAGCTGCTGCGTGCCTATCTCTCCAGCGACGGCTTCCGCGTATCGGTCGCACACGATGGTGATGGCGGCGTGCGCGCGGCGCTCGTCGAACTGCCCGATATCGCCGTCATCGATGTGATGATGCCCGGCTATAGCGGGATCGAAGTACTGCGCCGCATCCGCGCGCGCAGCGCCCTGCCGGTGCTGATGCTGACGGCGCGCGGCGACTCGGAGAGCCGGATTCTCGGCCTGGAACTCGGCGCCGACGACTACGTCCCGAAGCCCTGCACGCCGCGCGAACTGAGCGCGCGCTTGCGCGCCATCCTGCGGCGCACCTTGCCGAAGCAGGAAGAGGGCAAAGAGGCGGAAGGCGACGCCGTACGCATCGGCGAGCTCGTCCTCCTGCCGGCGCAGCGCCGCATTACCTGGGCGAACGAGACGCTGGCGCTGACCAACGCAGAGTACAACCTGCTCGAAGTGCTGATCCAGAAAGCCGGTCAGGTGGTGAGCAAGGACTTGCTTTCCGAACAAGGGCTGGGCCGTCCGCACGAACGCTACGACCGCAGCATCGACGTGCATCTGAGCAGCGTCCGGCGCAAACTGCCACCGCTGCCGGACGGCCGCTCGCGCATCCAGGCGGTTTTCCGCCGCGGCTACCAGTTGCTGGTCGACTAGCAAGCGCACGCCCGCCATGCCCAAGTTGCCGCTCGGCCGGCTGTTCTGGAAGTTCCTGATCTTCTTCTTCCTCGCACAGACGACGGCCGTGCTCGGTGTTGGGCTCGCGATCTGGGCGACGATGCCCTTGCCGGCGACCTGGGCGCCACCACCGCCCACCGATGTTCGCGCGGAGGCGGTGGCCGAGCGCGGCACCGGCGGGGCCGTCACACCGCCGCACCCGGTGGGCGGAAGTCGCCCACCGCCCCCTCCGCCGGGCCCCAAGTTGCCACTCGTCCATCTTCTGTCCGGCGCGCTTGTCAGCCTGGTCTTCGCCGCTCTGCTCGCCGCCTACGTGGCACGGCCGATCCGTCGCCTGCGCCAGGCGCTGCAAACCGCCGCCGGCGGCCAGCTGGTTCCCGGTGTAGCCGCCGCGATGGGTAGCCGGCGCGATGAACTGGCCGATCTCGGCCACGATTTCGACCGCATGGCACAGCACCTGGCGCAACTGATGGAAGGACAGCGTCGGTTGCTGCACGATGTATCGCACGAACTGCGCTCGCCGCTGGCGCGGCTGAATGCGGTTATCGGGTTGGCGCGGCAGCAGCCGGAGAAGTTTGAAGAGTGTCTGACGCGTCTCGAGCACGAGTCGGTGCGCATGGACCGCCTGCTCAGCGAACTGCTCACGCTCTCGCGGCTCGAATCGGGAATGATGGCGCGCGACAACGAGCCGGTGGACATCGCCGATCTGCTCGCCGACGTCGTCGCCGATACGGCGCCCGAAGCCGAGCAAGCTGGCTGTAAGGTCGAGCTCGACCTCGGCGGGAGCGATTGTGTCGTCTGTGGCGACGCGGAAATGCTGCACCGCGTGTTCGACAATCTCCTGCGCAACGTGCTGATACATGCGGCGGCCGGCGGCTGGGTCGGTGTCGCGCTCTCGGTCGCAGGGGATGCGCTGTGCGTGCGCGTCGAGGACCGCGGGCCGGGCGTGCCGGACGCGGAGCTGGCGCGGCTGTTCGAGCCGTTCTACCGGGGGACGCAGGTCGCCGCGCGCAACGGGCACGGTTTGGGCTTGGCCATCGCGCGCCAGATCATCGATAACCACCGTGGGTGCATCGAAGCCGCAAACCGGACGGTGGGCGGGCTGTGCGTCAGCGTTTATCTGCCGCGCAATACGGCCGGGTGTGAAGGAGGTTCGCCGGAAAGCGGTGCTACAGGACCTGATTGACCAGGCGGTCGGCACGCACGCGCGCCAGGCGGCGCAACAGGCGCTGCACGGGCGCCGGGTACGACTCAATTGGCTCGATCGCTTCGTGACTGGCGAGCCGCTGCGTGTGCGCCATGATTCGCTCGAGTTCCGCCATGTGCTGCGGCAGCAGCAATTCGTGCGGATCGTGGATCAGGAGGCCGTTCTCGAGATCGAGGCGCCAGGCGCGCGGATTGAGGTTGTTGCCGGTCAAGAGCGCGTAGTTGCCGTCGACGAGCAGCCCTTTCAGGTGGAAGGTGTTGTCCTCGTGCCGCCACAGATGCACGTTCAGTGTGCCGGCGTCGATCGCTTTCTTGTGCGCTTTGCAGAAGCGGCGCAGGTTGGCCTCGTACAGGTAGGGCAGCGCGCCGATCGCCTTGAACGGTTCGTCGGGCGGGATGTAGAAGTCGTTGGCCGTCTTGTCGCCAAGAATGATCGTGACGTGGTAGCCAGCCTTGATCTTCTGGTCGACGAGCCGGCGGATCGGGCCGGGCAGGTTGAAGTACGGCGTGAATAGCACCAGCCGCTTCTTCACCTGGCGGATCAGCTGCAGGATCGCCGCGTTCAGCTCGTTATCGCGCACGCCGAGGCCGAGCAGCGGCGTGATGCCGACCTGGCCCGGCTTGATCAGGTCGTCGGCGTAGTGATAGCGGGCCTTGGCGAGCACGCGCCGGAACTGCGCAATGGCGGCGCGCAGTTCGACCGTCTTCGGTACCTGCGCGTTGTCGAGCGGATGCACGGCCGGACTGAGGATGAAGGTCGTGTCGAGCAGGCCGGCGAGGCTGTCGGCGAGCGCCGCGTCGTCGATCAGGTGGTAGCGGTCGAGGCGGTAACGCCCGTGCCGCTGCAGGTAGACGTCGTTCAGGCTGGCGCCGCTGTAGAGGACGCGGTCGTCGATGACGAGGCCCTTCAAGTGCAACACACCCATCAGTTCGCGCCGCTGCACCGGGACGCCATAGACGGTGACGCCAGGGCCGAAGCGTTCGGCCATGCCGCGATAGAGCGCCGCGTTACCTTCCGACTTGACCTTGCCGATCAGCCCGCGCTGTGCGCGGTGCCAGTCGACGAAGACCGAGACCTCGAGCTGCGGCTGCGCCTTCTTGGCGGCGTAGAGCGCCGCCAGGACTTCGCGCCCGGCGTCGTCGTCCTGAAGGTAGAGCGCGGCGATCAGAATGCGCTTCTTCGCCTGTGCGATCAGCGCGAGGATCGTTTCGCGGTAATCGACCGGGCTGGCCAGCGTCTGCACCTTGCCGGCGGCAACCGGCAGGCAGGGCATCTCGGTCAGCGGCTGGCTCGGGGAGGTACGTCCGCGCAGGCGGTTCCAGGCCGAGGTGAGACCGGGAATGCGACGACGGGGACGGATTTTCTGTATGAGTTCCACGCGCCGGATTATACCGGTCGTTGCCGCGAAGGCGACCGGATGCAAAATCGGGGCGCTCGGTTGCCCTGATCTTCGTGGGAGCCCAGTTTCACTGGGCGATAACGGCGTCTGATCATCAACCGCAGCATCGCGCAGAGAATCTGCGCCCCGCAGGAAGTGCCCTTGGGGTGCGCTCCCACAAAGCAGTTCTCTCACGAAACCGCAGGACATACCTCAGCGCGGCGCGCGCGACTTCAATACGGCCAGCCCGAGCAACAAGCCCCAGAATGCGCTGCCGACACCCCACAGCGTCAGCCCCGACGCCGTGACGAGGAAGGTGAGCAACGCCGCCTCGCGTTCGTGCTCGTCGTGCAGCGCGGCGGTCAGGCTGTTGCCGATCGTGCCGAGCAGCGCGATGCCGGCGATCGCGGCGACGAGTTCCTTCGGCAGCGCGGTGAACACGCTGGCGACCGTCGCGCCGAGCAGGCCCGTGACGAAGTAGAAGGCGCCCGCCCACACCGCGGCGAGGTAGCGCCGCTCGGGATTGCGGTCGGCTTCCGGACTCATGCAGATCGCCGCCGTGATCGCCGCCAGGTTGAACTGGAAGCCGCCGAATGGGCCGAGCACGAGGCCGGTCAGGCCGGTCCAGCCGATCAGCGGAGAGACCGGCGTCTGGTAGCCGTTGGCGCGCAGGACGGCGATGCCGGGGACGTTCTGCGAGGCCATGGTAACGATGAAGAGCGGGATGCCGACGCCGACGATCGTCGACAGCGAGAAGGTCGGCATCGTGAACACCGGCCGCGCGACGGCGAGTGTCACCGCCTCGAAGTGAATCAGTCCGTAGCCCCCGGCCCAAGCCAGCCCGCCGAGCAGGGTGAGCGGGATCGCGTAGCGCGAGTTGAAACGGCGGCCGACGAAGTAGATCACCAGCATCAGCGCGACGAGGCCGAGTTGCGATTGCAGCGAGACGAAGACGCCGAGCCCGAAGCGCAGCAGGACGCCGCCTAACATTGCGGCGGCCAGCGTTTTTGGTACGTGCTTCATCAGCGTCTCGACCCAGCCTGTGACGCCGCACAGCGTGATCAGCGCCGACGCAAACAGGAAGGCGCCGATCGCCTCACTCATCGGCAGGCCGACGAGCGCCGTGCCGAGCAGCGCCGCACCCGGCGTCGACCAGGCAGTGAGGACCGGGCTCTTGAAGTAGAGCGAGAGGCCGATGCACGTCGCGCTCATGCCCAGCCCGAGGACCAGCAGCCACGAGCTCAACTGTGCCGCATCGGCGCCGGCCGCCGTCGCCGCCTGGAAGACGATGGCGGCCGAACTCGTATAGCCGACGAGGACGGCAATGAAGCCGGCCGAAATGTGCGAAAGCCCGAAAAATGCGCGCATGGGTGTCCCGGTGTGATGTAATTCGATGTTGTGCGCTTTAGCGCACGAGGGGCATCCTAGCATTCGTGCGCTAAAACGCACAAGCGCGATTGCCCTCATCTTCCTGAGAACAGAACATGTCCGACAGCACGCACGAACCGAACCGCCAGATCGCCAACGCCCTGCGCGCGCTGCGCAGCGGGCGCGGCTGGAGCCTCGACCGCACGGCGCAGGAAACCGGCGTCAGCAAGGCCATGCTCGGCCAGATCGAACGCGGCGAATCGAGCCCGACAATCGCCACGCTGTGGAAGATCGCCAGCGGCTTCCAGACTTCGCTCTCCAGCCTGATCGAGCCGGCCTCGCCGGCCAGCCACACCGGCGGCGTGATCCGGCGCAGCGTCGAGGCGCTGCGCAACCAGCCGGGCCCGGACGGCATGCTCGTCGCGCTGCTCTTTCCCTACGCGCCGCAATTTGGTTTCGAGTTGTTCGAGCTGACCCTGCTGCCGGGCTACGAACGCCTGTCGGACGCGCATGAACCCGGCGTCACCGAGCACGTTATCGTCCTGCGCGGGCCGATGGAGGTACTTGTCGAAGGCGAATGGATAGCACTCGGCGAGGGCGAAGCCGTCCGCTTTGCTGCCGACCGGCCGCACGGCTACCGCAACCGGGGCGCGATGCCGGCCGTCTTTCACAACCTGATCCACTACGGTAGCGGGGCAGCGGCCCCGTAAGAAATCAAGCCGCCAGCACGTAGCCGACGCCCTGTACGGTGACGATGATGCGCGGGTCTTTCGGCTCGGCCTCGATCTTGCGCCGGATGCGGCCGACCAGCACGTCGATCGTGCGGTCGTTGGGCGCGCGGTCGCGGCCGCCGACGCGGTCGATCAGGCTGTCGCGGCTCAATACGCAGCCCGGGTTGCGCGCCAGCGTGTGCAGCAGTTCGAACTCGAACTGGGTCAGGCGCACGTCCTCGTTGTCCGGTGAGTGCAACGTCCGGCGCGGCACGTTGAGCGTCCAGCCGGCGAAGCGGATCACTGGCTCCTCCTGGCGCAGCTTGCGCAGGGCTAGCGTCCGGCGCAGCAGGTTCTTGGCGCGCGCGAACAGTTCGCGCATGTTGAACGGCTTGACCACGTAGTCGTCGGCGCCGAGTTCGAGGGCGACGATGCGGTCGACCTCCTCGCCCTTGCCGCTGACCATGATGACGCCGACCTCCGACTGGCGGCGGATCTCGCGCAGCAGCGAAAAGCCGTCGTCGTCGGGCAGGTTGATGTCGAGCAGGATCAGGTCGACGTCGCCCTTGGCGAAAACGCGGCGCATCGTCTCGCCGTCGGGCGCGCAACTCACCCGGTAGCCCTCCTTCTCGAGGTAGGCGGCCAGCGTCGCGCTGGCCACCGGGTCGTCTTCGACGATCAGCAAATGGCTGTGGGAGTTCATCGTGTGTCCGTCCTTGGGGTGGCGCGGCCAGCGCCGGGCGTCATTCACATTATGTTCACATTTCAGCGCATCGTGTTCAACTCGATCGTGAATTGCATTCACACCGCGTCCGTAATCTCCGGAGCACTGGCGAAAAGATCGCCGCAAGAAAAACGATCGGGAGGGAACGGTGATAAAGCGATTCTGGCGCTGGCTGCGGCAGCCACATCCACGTTACGCATTGGGCGCGATTGCTTTCGTCGGCATCATCGCTGGCGTCGTCTTCTGGGGCGGTTTCCACACGGTCCTCGAATTCACGAACACCGAGTCGTTCTGCATCTCCTGTCACGAGATGCGCGACAACGTGTACAAGGAGTACGTCGCCACACCGCACTACAAGAATGCTTCTGGCGTGCGCGCTTCGTGCCCCGACTGCCACGTGCCACGTGAATGGGGCCCGAAAGTGGTGCGCAAGATCGCGGCGAGCAATGAGCTCTATCACTCGCTGATCGGCACCATCGATACGCCGGAGAAATTCGAGGAAAACCGCTTGGCGATGGCGCGCCGCGTGTGGGACGACATGACGGCGACCAACTCGCGCGAATGCCGCAACTGCCACTCGTCCGAGGCGATGGACTTCCACAAGATGGCCAAGGCCGACGGCGCCGAGCGCATGAAGAAGGGGCTGGAAGCCGGCGAGACCTGTATCTCCTGCCACAAGGGGATCGCCCACAAACTGCCCGATATGAGCCAGGGCTACCGCTCGATGTTGAAGGAGGTCGCCGCCGGCGCAGCCAAGGCCAAGCCGGGCAAGGGTGACGTAGTCATTTCGTACAAGACGGGTGCGCTCTTCGCCGACGTCGCCAACGCGACGCCGGACGCTGCCGGTGAAGGCAAGCTGCTCGCGGCGACGCAGGCCAAAGTGATCGACAGCAAGGGTGACTGGCTCAAGGTGAAGATCGACGGCTGGCAACAGGAAGGCGCCGAACGTGTGATCTACGCCCTGCGCGGGCAACGCATCCTGAGCGCAGCGCTCGGCCCGGAACTCGTCGAGAAAGTGCAGCGCGAAGCGCCGGCCGAAGACCCGGAAACCGGCCTCGTCTGGTCCAAGGTCGCGCTCGACGCCTGGGTCGCGCGTGCCGGCGTCACCGCCGAGCAGGCGCCGCTCTGGGCCTACGGCGAAGAACTGTATCGCGCCTCCTGCGGCACCTGCCACAACCTGCCGCCGCCCGGGCACACGCTGGCCAACCAGTGGAGCGGCACGCTGAACGCCATGAAGCGCTTCATCTCGATCGACGACGAGGAGTACCGCTTCCTGCTCAAGTACCTGCAGTTCAATGCCAAGGACACGGGAGGTAAAGATCATGGGTGATCCCGCAGGCAATTTCGCACTTCCATCAACCGGCGAACTCGCCCGCAACCGTGCCGCGCTCTACCACTGGTTCGCGCTCGCCTTCTTCCAGCCGCCGAGCGACGAGGATGTGTACTCCCTGCGCGAAGGGGCGATGTGGGCGCTGCTCAAGTCGCTTGAGGCGGCACCTGCCGCCAGCGACGGCGTCGCCGCGATGAACCGTGCACTTGCCAGAGGTACACCGGCTGGCGCGGCGTCGTTGCTCGGCGCGGCGTACGCGCGCATCTTCGACGGCGCCGGCGGCCACGCTATTGCGCCACCGTACCGCTCAGTGTACGAGAGCGCCGGCGGCCTGCTCTGCCAGCAGGCGACGGCCGAGATGGACCGTGTCCTGCGCCAGCACCGAATGCGCCTCGACGACAAGGTGCACGAGCCGGCCGATCACCTGTCGATCCAGCTCGAAGTCATGTCGCAGCTCGCCCTGCGTGTGGCCGAGGAAGCCGAGTTGCACAGCCGCCCGCTACCGCCGCTTCTCGCCGAACAGGTCGACTTCTTGACCAACCAGTTGCTCGCCTGGGTGCGCCGCTTTGCCGAGCGCGTCGCGGCAGTCGACGCGTCGGGCTACTACGCCGGACTGGCATCGGTGCTGGTCGCCTTTCTCGACCAGGATCGCTCCTACCTCGCCGAGGCCTGAGCGGCCATCACTTCTTCACGCAATCGATTCATCTGCATCGCGTCTTCCACCTGTAGGACTTGCAAGGAGAAAAGCAATGTCAAAGAAATCAGTCAATGAGGGATCATCCGGTTTTTCCCGTCGTCAGTTTCTTGAAGCCATCGGCGCTGCTGGCGCGCTCGGCATGCTGGGCACCGGCACATCGTTGTTATCGTTCGGCGCGGCGGCGGCCGAGGCCGGTTCGGGCGAGGTGCTCACCGGCTCGCACTGGGGCGCCTTCCGCGCCAAGGTGCAAGGTGGCCGCGTCGTCGGCTACACACCGTGGGAGAAGGATCTGTTCCCGACCGCCCAGCTGAAGGGCGTCATCGACTCGATCTATTCGCCGACGCGCATCAAGTACCCGATGGTGCGCCGCGCCTATTTGGAGAAAGGACCGGGCAGCGATCCGGCCAGCCGCGGTACGGGCGACTTCGTGCGTGTCAGCTGGGACCAGGCGCTAGACCTTGTTACCAGGGAACTGCAACGCATCGAGAAGACCTACGGCCCGGCGGCGACCTTTGCCGGCTCCTACGGCTGGAAGAGTCCGGGCAAGCTGCACAACTGCCAGAACCTGCTGCGCCGCATGATGAACCTGAAGGGCGGTTTCGTTAACAGCTCGGGCGACTACTCGACCGGTGCCTCGCAGATCGTCATGCCGCACGTGGTCGGAACGCTCGAGGTCTACGAGCAGCAGACGGCCTGGCCGGTCGTCGTCGAGAAATCCGAACTCGTTGTCTTCTGGGGCGCCAACCCGATGCTGACCAACCAGATCGGCTGGACGATCGCCGACCACGACGGCTACGCCGGGCTGAAGGCGCTGAAGGACTCGGGCAAGAAAGTCATCTGCATCGACCCGATCAAGACCGAGACCTGCTCCTACTTCAACGCCGAGTGGCTGGCGCCGAAGCCGCAGACCGACGTCGCGCTGATGCTCGGCATCGCACACACGCTGGTCGCCGAGAACCTGCACGACACCAAGTTCCTGAATACCTACACCTCGGGCTTCGACAAATTCCAGCCCTACCTGATGGGCGAGAAGGACAAGACGCCGAAGACGGCCGAGTGGGCCGCGGCAATCTGCGGCATCCCGGCCGATGCGATCAAGGAACTGGCGCGCCGTTTCGCCAAGAATCGCACCATGCTGGCCAGCGGCTGGTCGCTGCAGCGCCAGCATCACGGCGAGCAGGCGCACTGGATGCTCGTAACGCTGGCGGCGATGCTCGGCCAGATCGGCCTGCCCGGCGGCGGCTTCGGTCTCAGCTACCACTACGCCAACGGCGGCGCGCCGAGTGCCGACAGCCCGGTCATGCCTGGCATCACCGACGGCGGCAAGGCAGTCTCCGGTGCGGCGTGGCTGACCGAGAGCGGCGCGGCGACCATCCCGGTCGGACGCGTCGTCGACATGCTGCTCAATCCGGGCAAGCCCTTCGACTTCAACGGCAAGCAGGCGAAGTACCCGGACATCAAGATGGCCTACTGGGTCGGCGGCAATCCGTTCGCGCATCATCAGGACCGCAACCGCATGGTCAAGGCCTTCCAGAAACTCGAAACCTTCATCGTCCAGGACTTCCAATGGACGGCGACGGCGCGTCACGCCGACATCGTGCTGCCGGCGACCACGTCGTACGAACGCAACGACATCGAGCACGTCGGCGACTACTCGATGCGCGCGATCATGGCCATGAAGAAGGTCGTCGAGCCGATGTTCGAGGCGAAGAACGACTACGACATCTTCGCCGCCATCGCCAAGCGCTTGGGCAAGGAAAAGGAATTCACCGAAGGCAAGTCGGAAATGGACTGGATCAAGTCCTTCTACGACGCGGCGCTCTCGCAGGCCAAGGCGAAGAAGGTCGAGATGCCCGACTTCGACACCTTCTGGAAGGGCGCCGGCGTCGTCGAGTTCCCGATCTCGGCCGAGGCCAAGGCCTTCGTCCGCCACGCCAAGTTCCGCGAGGACCCGCTGCTCAACCCGCTCGGCACGCCGACCGGGCGCATCGAGATCTACTCGAAGAACATTGAGAAGATGGCCTACGACGACTGCCCGGCGCACCCGACCTGGATGGAACCGGTCGAACGGCTGGACGGCCCGACTACCAAGGCGCCGTTGCACATCTCCACGGCTCACCCGCACGACCGCCTGCACTCGCAGCTGTGCGGCACCGTGCTGCGCGACGGTTACGCCGTCGGCGGTCGTGAGCCGTGCCTGATCAACACGGCCGACGCCAAAGCGCGCGGCATCAAGGACGGCGACGTGGTGCGCGTGTTCAACGAGCGCGGGCAGATTCTGGCTGGTGCCAAGGTCACCGACGCCATCCGACCGGGAGTGGTCAAAGTCAGCGAAGGCGGCTGGTACGATCCGGCCGAACCGGCCAAGCCGGGCAGTCTGTGCCGCTACGGTGACGTCAACGTGCTGACGGTTGATATCGGAACGTCGAAGCTCGCACAGGGTAACTGCGGCCACACCGCCGTCGGCGACGTCGAGAAGTACAAGGGCGAAGCGCCGAAGCCGCAGGTCTTTGTTGCGCCGAAGGGCGCGTAAGCCGAAGTCCCCGCAGGGAGAAGCAAGACCGGGATCGATGCGCATGGCCGTCGATCCCGGCGGCTACAATAAGCAACACGATCGAGCAGCGGATTCCGCGCGTTCCACGATGGCGGAGCCTTGCTGAGCTGACGGGAGGGACCATGCAGCAGTTGAGCGATCTGATTTCCCGGTGCGAGGACTGGCTGGTGAATCGGACGATCCACTACGCCAAGCGCCACGGCTACACGCCATTTACCTCGACGCTGACCGAGGCCTGGCGCACGGCCATCTGCGGCATGTCGGCGCCGCTCATCGCCGCGCTCGCCGAGTACAGCGAGCCACCGCAACTCACCGCCGCTGCCGACTACGCCGACGACTCGATCACCGCCTTCGGTATCCAGGTCGCGCGCCGCCATCGCTCGCGCGGCATCACGCTCGGTCTCTTCCTCGGCCTGATGAAGTACTACCGCCAGTCCTACCTCGACCTGCTCGACCTCGGCGAACTGCCGGAAGCCGACGTGCCGCGCTACCGCGAGTTCATCAACCGCTTCTACGACCGCGTCGAGATCGGTTTTTGCAGCGAGTGGGCGAGCCAGAACGAGAGCGCGCTGGTGCATGACGTCGCCGTGCAGAACCGTGCGCTGACCAACGAGAAGAACAAGTACCTGACCATCTTCGAGAGCCTCAAGGACCCGGTCGTCCTGCTCGACCGCGACGGCGCCATCGACAACGCCAACCATGCGGCGGCGGAGTTGTTCGGCGGTTCGGCCGTGCCGGGCGCCGGCTACTACGGTTCCGACCACCTCGCCCTGCTAGACGGCGTGCTGCCGAAACTCATCGGCAACGACGGCGAGCATGTGCTCGAGACGACGCTCGGCCCGCGCTGCTTCGAGGTTAAGTCGCAACCGATGCTCGACGTCAGCGAGAAGTTCGCCGGCACCGTGCTCATCTTCAACGACGTCAGCGACTACAAGGACGCGCTCGATCAGGCCGAGCAGGCCAACCGCACGAAGTCCGCGTTTCTCGCCGCGATGAGCCACGAGATCCGCACGCCGATCAACGGCATCATCGGCACGACGACGCTCTTGCGCGACACGCCGCTCAACGCGCGCCAGTCGGCCTACGTCGACCTCGTCTCGACCTCGGGCGAAATCCTCTCCTCGCTGATCGCCGATATCCTCGACTACTCGAAAATCGAGGCCGGTGTGCTCGAGGTCGAGACCATCGACTTCGACGTCGACGTCCTGATCCGCGACGTGCTCACGCTGACCGTGCCGGCCGCGCAGGCCAAGGGGCTGGCCCTTGCGGCGGCGATCGACCCCGCCGTCGGCGGGAAGCTGCGTGGCGACTTCGGGAAGCTGCGCCAGATCCTGCTCAACCTGGTCGGCAACGCCGTCAAGTTCACCGAACAGGGCGGCGTCGAGGTGCGTGTCGAAGCCGAATGCCTACCCGACGAAAGCACGGAATGGCTGCGCTTCGCGGTGGTCGACAGCGGCGTCGGGATTTCCGAGAGCGGCCAGACGAACCTTTTCAACGCCTTCGTGCAGGCCGATACCTCGGTCGCGCGGCGCTTCGGCGGCACGGGGCTGGGACTGGCCATCTGCCGCAAGCTGGCCACCGCGCTCGGCGGCGAGATCGGCATGCAGAGCAAGATCAATCACGGCAGCACCTTCTGGTTCCGCGTGCCGCTGGTGCGGAGCGAATATGAGTGCACGACGCCGATCGACGCGCTGGCCGATGCCTCGCGTGCGCTCGACGTCCTGCTCGTCGAGGACAACGAGATCAACCGCCTGGTAGCAACGGGTCTGCTCGAACGCGCGGGTCATCGCGTCTGCGCCGCTGCGTCGGGCCGCGCGGCGCTCGCCGCGCTCGACCGCGACACCTTCGATCTGGTGCTGATGGACCTCAACATGCCGGACATCGGCGGACTGGAGGCGATCCGCCGTGTCCGCGCGCATGCCGATCCGGGCGTCGCCGGCGTGCCGATCGTCGTCCTCTCCGCGCTGGTGACCAAGGACGACATCCAGGCGAGCCTCGCCGCCGGCGCCGACGCCTTCCTCGGCAAACCGTATCGCCCCGAGCGCCTGGAGGCGATCGTCGCAGCCGTCTCGGGCCGTGCTCGGCCCGATCCCTCGCGTGCCCGCGATGCGCACCGGCCGGAACCGGGCGCCGCACCGGAACAGGCCTCGCGCGAAGTCGACGCGAGCGTGCTGGCGAGCCACGTCAAGGAACTCGGCGTCGTGACGACAAGTCGCATTGTCGACCTGTTCGGCGCGACAGCCGAATCCAGCCTGGCCGAGGCGCAGCACGCGCTGCGCAGCGATTCCGGCGAACAATTGGTGCGCGCGATGCACCGCATGAAGAGTTCGGCGGCAACGCTCGGGCTCGTACGCCTCGCCGAACTGGCAGCGAAGACGGAGGCCGCAGCGGTCGCGGGCGAGCCGAACGCGCAACTGGGGATGCAGCTCGACGTCGTTGCGCGCGCCCTGCCCACCGCGATTGCCGCTCTCGACGCGGCGTGGGGTGCGGTCGTGTCGCGTACGGACGAAACCGGCGCCGTGCGTTTTTGATCCGGATCAGAAGCGGCGAATCGGGGCACGGATACAATGAATCGGATGAACGAACTGATCGATCTGGATAAACCGGCGGCAGCCGTGGCCGACACCCTCGGGCGTCCGCTGCGCGACCTGCGCATCTCGGTCACCGATCGCTGCAACCTGCGTTGCACCTACTGCATGCCGCGCGAGGTGTTCGGCAAGGACTTCGTCTTCCTGCCGCGCGCCGAGTTGTTGAGCTTCGAAGAAATCGAGCGCGTCGCGCGCCGCTTCCTGCGCCTCGGTGTGCACAAGATCCGCCTGTCCGGCGGCGAGCCGCTGATGCGACACGGTGTGGAGAAGCTGATCGAGAAACTGGCGAAGCTCACCAGCGTGGACGGGAAGCCGGTCGAGATCGCCATGACGACGAACGGCGTGCTGCTCGCCAAGAAGGCGCAGACCTTGAAGGATGCCGGCCTGACACGCCTCACGGTCAGCCTCGATGGCCTGAGCGAGGCAACGTTCCGGCGCATGAGCGATTCCGATGTGCCGGTGACGACCGTGCTCGACGGCATTGCCGCCGCGCAGGCTGCAGGTCTCGCGCCGCTCAAGGTCAATACGGTCGTCAAGCGCGGCGTCAACGAGCACGAGATCGTGCCGCTCGTCGAGCACTTCCGCGGTTCGGGCGTCATCGTGCGCTTCATCGAGTTCATGGACGTCGGCACGACCAACGGCTGGCGCATGGACGACGTGGTGACGGCGAAGCAGATCCTCGACGCAATCCAGCGTGATTATCCGCTGCGCCCGGTCGATCCGAACTACACCGGCGAGGTTGCCAAACGCTGGGCGTTGGCCGACGGCAGCGGCGAAATTGGAATAATCGCTTCGGTGACGCAGGCCTTTTGCGGCGACTGCAGCCGCATCCGCCTGTCGACCGAAGGCAAGCTCTACACCTGTCTGTTCGCCAGCGCTGGCACCGACCTGCGCACACCCTTGCGCGCCGGGGCCGACGACGCGGCGCTCGATCGGCTGATCACCGCCACCTGGCAGCAGCGCAGCGACCGTTACTCGCAGATTCGCCACGCGGCGACGAAGCTGAATACACACCCGTTGCGCAAGATCGAAATGTCGTACATCGGAGGATGAACCGCGTTGACTGAAACGAATGACCTGACCCACTTCGCCGACGCCGGCCGCGCGCGCATGGTCGACGCGTCGGCAAAGGCCGGGGCGCAGCGCGTGGCGATCGCCAGCGGATCACGCGAGGAAGGCAAATGATCACGGTATTGTTCTTCGGGGCCGTCGCCGAACGCGTCGGCCAACGTCAGCTCACCGTCGATCATCATCCCGGCATGCTTCTGCAGGATCTGCACGACGCCTTGCAGGCGGAGCACCCCGAGGCGTTTGCGATCGTTTCGCTGGCTGCCGTAGATGGCGAACATGTGCGCGACTGGTCGACACGGGTCGACGATCGGAGCGAAGTGGTATTCATGTCGAAGTTCTCCGGAGGCTGAACCGATGGCGCAAAGCAAGGATGCTGTACGCATCCAGCTCGAGGACTTCTCGCAGGACGCAGAAGTCCGGGCACTCAAGGCGAGTTCGCAGCGCATGGGCGGCATCGCCACCTTCCTCGGCTGCGCGCGCGATTTCTCGGAAGGCCGCGAGGTCAGCGAAATCAGCTTCGACGCCTACGACCGCATGGCGCTGCCCGAGATGCGCAAGCTGCGCGACGAGGCGATCGCCCGCTTCGGCCTGATCGACGCGCGCATCGTGCATCGGCTCGGCGTCGTGCGCGGCGGCGACAACATCGTCTTCATCGCTACCGGCGCCGAACACCGCGCGCCGGCGCTCGAAGCCTGCCGATGGATCATCGACGAGCTGAAAGAGCGCGTACCGATCTGGAAGAAGGAAACGACGCCGCAGGGCGACTCCTGGGTAACGCCGCATCCGTGATGCGTCAATTTGAATGACCATTAACCACAGAGACACAGAGGCACAGAGAAGAACGAGGAATCAAACCAAATGGCGTTTTAATCGCTGTTCTCTGTGCCTCTGTGTCTCTGTGGTGAAATCAAGGTTTTTAGGATGAATACCGACAACGCAAGTCCGCCCCCCGTCTTCATCTTCGTCGGCCACTCCGGCTCAGGCAAAACGACGCTCGTCGAGAAGCTGCTGCCCGAACTGACGTCGCGCCGCCTCAACGTGGCGACGATCAAGCACGCGCACCACAAGGTCGAGCTCGACAAGGAAGGCAAGGACAGCTGGCGCTACAAGAACGCCGGCGCGTCGATGAGCATGCTGGTGACGACCGACGCGCTGCAACTCGTCGCCGACGCAATTGACCGACGCGAGCCGCAGCAGTTGGCCGAACGCTTTCTCGGCGAGGCCGACCTCGTGCTCGCCGAAGGTTTCTCGCTGGCGCCCGGCGACAAGATCGAAATCCTGCGCCGCGAATGCGGCAAGCCGCCGCGTTGCACGCTCGCCGACGGCCTGATCGCCATCGTCACCGACATGGACGAGGTCTACCCCGAACTGCCGCACTTCGCGCTCGACGACGTGGCCGGCCTCGCTGACTTTCTGTTGGGGCGAAAAGGCGAGCTGTGATCGACGACTGCCTCGCCGTGATCATGGCCGGCGGCGACTCTCGGCGCATGGGGAGCGACAAGGCGAGCCTCGTGCTCGGCGAGCAGACACTGCTGCAGCGCGTTGCTGAAGTCATGCAGAGCGTTTTCGCGCAGGTGGTCGTCAGTGTGCGTACGCTGCGCGCCGATGTCGCGCTACCGCAGCTGTGCGATACCTACACCGACGCGGGACCACTCGCCGGTCTGTGTGCCGGTCTGGAACACGCCGCGCAAAACGGGCAACCGTGGATCTTCGCCGTCGCCACCGACATGCCTTTTGTCCGCCCGGCGCTGATCGAGCAGCTGGCGAATTACCGCTCCGGCGTCGACGCGGTCGTGCCGCTGGTTGACGGCCATCCGCAGCCGCTCGCGGCGTTCTATTCGATCAACGCCCTGCCGGCGGTACGCGCGCTGCTCGACGGCGACGGCAAGCGCAGCCTGCGCGCGGCGCTGGAACGATTGCACGTCGCCCATGTCCATGCAGCCGAACTGAATGCGGCCGACCCCGGCCTCGACAGCTTTGTCGATCTCGATACGCCAGAGGATTGGGCCAAAGCAAAACACCAGAAGAAAGGCTAACTCGTGAACAGTAACAACCAGCAACGCGGCCATCTCTCGGTCGCCGACGCGCAGGCCGAAGTGCTGCGCTACGCCGACCGGCGCACCGTCGAAAGCGTGACGCTCGAGCACGCGCTCGGGCGCGTGCTCGTCGAAGACATCCGATCGAATCGCGACCAGCCGCCGTACGACGTGTCGGCGATGGACGGCTTTGCCGTGCGCGCGGCCGATTTGGCGACGGCGCCCATCGCCCTGACCGTCATCGAAGACATCCGGGCCGGCGACATGCCGAAGCAGACGGTCGGTGCCGGGCAGTGCGCGCGCATCATGACCGGCGCGCCGGTGCCGAAAGGCGCGGACGCGGTGATCCGCGTCGAGGACACGCAGCCCTTGGCCGACGGCCGTGTCGAATTCCAGAAGTCGGTGAAGAGCGGCAATGACATTCGCAAGCTCGGCGAGAGCCTACGCAACGGACAGACCGTGCTCACCGCCGGCACGGAGGTCACGCCCGGCGTGATCGGCGTGCTGGCGACGGTGAAGGCGGCGCAGCTCGCCGTCTTCGGGCGCCCGTCCGTCGCCATCCTGGCGACCGGCAACGAGCTCGAAGCGCTCGATGAACCGCTCGACCCGTACAAGATTCCCAACTCGAACAGCTATGCGCTGATGGGGCAGGTACAGGCGCTCGGCATCGAGCCGACGCTGCTCGGCATCGCGCGCGACGATCCCGAGGAGCTGGCGAACTACCTCAAGCGCGGGCTCAATCACGAGCACTTCGACGTGCTGCTCGTCTCCGGAGGCTCGTCGGTCGGCGTGCATGACCACGTGCGACCGACGCTCGAAGCGCTCGGCGTGACGATGCGCTTCTGGCGCGTCGAGATGCGTCCCGGCCACCCGGTCGCCTTCGGCACGACGGTCGATGGCGGGCTGGTCTTCGGGCTGCCCGGCAACCCGGTGTCGAGCATGGTCTGTTTCGAGCAGTTCGTGCTGCCGGCCCTGCGCCAGATGATGGGCCATCGGCGCCTGTTCCGGCGCACGGTCGAAGCGCGCCTCGCGCACCCGGTGAAGATCCGCCCGGGGCGCACCGAGTTCGTCCGCGTCGTTCTCGACCGCGACGCGCAGGGCTACGTTGCCCGCTCGACCGGCACGCAGAGCAGCGGCGTCCTGCTCTCAATGGCGGTGGCCGACGGCCTGCTTGTCGTGCCGGGAGCGTCCGAGGGCTTCGCCGAAGGCGACGTCGCGACCGTGCAACTGCTCGACGGCACGACATTCCAGAACGAAGCGGGTTTCGAGGGACGGCTATGAGTACCCAAACCAAAATTGCACGCATCGGCATCCTCACTGTCTCCGACCGCGCGAGCCAGGGCGTCTATGAAGACAAAGGCGGGCCGGCGATCCGCGAGTGGTTCACGCAGGCCTTGCTGAATCCGTGGGAAGCCGTCGCCAGAGTCATTCCTGACGAGCAGCCGAACATTGAGGACGCGTTGATCGAACTCGCCGATGTCGAAGGCTGCAGCCTGATTGTCACCACCGGCGGCACCGGCCCGGCGCTGCGCGACGTGACGCCGGAAGCGACCGAGGCGGTATGCACCAAGATGCTGCCCGGCTTCGGCGAGCTGATGCGCACGGCGTCCTTGAAGTTCGTCCCGACCGCCATCCTCTCGCGGCAGACGGCCGGCATCCGCAAGCGCTGCCTGATCGTGAACCTACCAGGCAAGCCTTCGGCGATCGACGACTGCCTGAAAGCCGTGTTCCCCGCCATCCCCTACTGCATCGACCTGATCGAAGGCGCCTGGCTCGAAGCCAACCCCGAGTTCTGCGCCGCCTTCCGCCCGGCGCACGCCAAGAAGCCGGGCTGACGCTGTCCGCCAAGGCGGACTGGTAAAATGCGCCTCCCTCCCGCCCTTCAGGACACTCGCCATGCCCAACGCATCTCCAGCCGCCATTGGCCCGCGCAGCAACCCGATCAACGCCATCGGCACCCCGCTCAGCCCCTCCGCCACCCGTGTCATGCTGCTTGGCGCCGGCGAATTGGGGAAAGAAGTGATCATCGCCCTCCAACGACTGGGCGTTGAAACGATCGCTGTCGATCGCTACCCGGATGCGCCGGGAATGCAGGTCGCGCATCGTTCGCATGTTCTGACGATGACCGACGGCGCTGCCTTGCGTGCACTCGTCGAGCAGGAGAAGCCGCAGCTGATCGTGCCCGAGATCGAGGCGATCGCCACCGAGATGCTGCTCGAAATCGAGCGCGACGGACTCGCTGAAGTCATCCCGACCGCGCGCGCGACCAATCTGACGATGAACCGCGAAGGCATCCGCCGGCTGGTCGCCGAGGAACTCGGCCTGCCGACGTCGCCTTACGCCTTCTGCAATTCGCTCGATAGTCTGCAAACGGCGATCGACGGCGGCATCGGATATCCGTGCTTGGTCAAGCCGACGATGTCCTCGTCCGGCAAGGGCCAGTCGCTGCTGCGCGGCCCGGACGACGTCGCCAAGGCCTGGGACTACGCCATGCAGGGCGGGCGCGTCGCTCAGGGGCGCATCATCGTCGAGGGCTTCATCGACTTCGAATACGAGATCACCTTGCTTACCGTGCGTGCTGTCGGTGCCAGTGGCGAGATCGAAACGCACTTCTGCGAGCCGGTTGGCCACGTGCAGGTGAGCGGCGACTACGTCGAGTCGTGGCAGCCGCAGGCGATGAGCCCGGTCGCACTCGAGAAGTCGCGTGCCATCGCCAAGGCGGTGACGGAGAGCCTCGGCGGACGCGGCCTGTTCGGCGTCGAACTCTTCGTGCGCGGCGATCAGGTGTGGTTCTCCGAAGTCAGCCCACGCCCGCACGACACTGGCCTCGTTACGCTCGCCTCGCAACGCTTCTCGGAATTCGAACTGCACGCGCGCGCCATCCTCGGTCTGCCGGTCGATGTTTCCCTGCGCGCGCCCGGCGCCTCGGCCGTCATCTACGGCGGCGCCGACGCCAGTGGCATCGCCTTCGAAGGCGTCGCTGACGCGCTGCGCGTGCCCGGCGCCGACCTGCGCCTCTTCGGCAAGCCGGAAAGCTTCATGAAGCGCCGCATGGGCGTCGCCGTCGCCACCGGCGTTGACACCGACGAAGCGCGCAGCCGCGCCAAGCTCGCCGCCGGTAAGGTCAGGCCGGTCGCAAAGTAAAACAATTGAAGCGCGGCGCCCAAACGCATAGAATGGGCGCCTTCGCGGGCGTCGTATAATGGTAATACCCAAGCTTCCCAAGCTTGTGCCGTGGGTTCGATTCCCATCGCCCGCTCCACTTCGACTTTCCAAGGACTTCCACCGAAATCCAAGGAGTGTTGTAAGTCGCTGATCCAGTTAGGGTTTTGTCCCTTTTCTCGATCCAGTGACATCCAGCGAAATCCACTGACAGCCGGTACAAAACGGTACATTTAGTGGTACATCAATGCGGTGAGCGTCCCTCGCGCATTGTTGCTGGAGGAGCCCGGTCACGGTAACGAACATGGCATCCAACTCGCCTACTAGGAGTTGGACACATGCTCACCGACATGACGGCTCGGCAGGCCAAAGCCACCGGCAAGCCGTACACCATCGCCGATTTCGACGGCCTCTCCCTCTTCGTCTCCGCCACCGGCGCCAAGACCTGGCACTTCCGCTACACCTGGGTCGGCCAGCGTGTCCGCATCTCTCTGGGCTGCTATCCCGAGCTGTCGCTGCGCGATGCGCGCGAACTGCGCGACGAGGCGCGCTCGCTGGTCGCCCGGGGCATCAACCCGCGTACCGAGCGCAAGCAAAAGCGCCAGGCCATCAAGCTCGCCGGCGAGAACACCTTCATGGCGGTCTACGAGAAGTGGATGGTACACCGGCAACTCACGCTTGAGGAAGGCCGCCAGAGTTCGCTGGAGCAGATTCGCCGCGTCTTCAAGAAGGACGTCTTCCCCTCCCTGAAGCGGCTGACCATCTACGAGGTCACCCGTCCCCATCTGCTGGAGGTGATCGGCCGCATCGAAAAGCGCAACTCGCTCTCGGTGGCCGAGAAGGTCCGCACCTGGCTCAAGCAGTTGTTCGACTACGCGATGGTCGTCATCCCGGCCATGGAAACCAATCCGGCCACCGACCTGCACGTGGTCGCGGTGCCGTTGCCGCCGGTCGAACACAACCCGTTCCTGCGCATGGCCGAACTCCCCGGGTTTCTGCAGACGCTGCGCAAGTACCGCGGCATGCTGAAGACGCAACTGGCGATCCGTCTGCTGCTCCTGACGGGTGTCCGAACGGGCGAACTGCGGCTGGCCACGCCCGATCAGTTCGATCTGGATCGGGGGTTGTGGATCATCCCGGTCATGTCGCTCAAGCAGCGCAAGATGCTCACCCGCAAGAAGCGCAAGCGCGTCACCGACATCCCGCCATACATCGTTCCGCTGTCCGCCCAGGCGATGGAGCTCGTCCGCTACATGCTCGACGACTTCAAACCGGCGCAAAAGTACCTGTTCGCCGGGGTGAAACGCATCAGCGACCGCATGAGCGAGAACACGCTCAACGCTGCGCTCAAGCGCATGGGCTACGAGGATCGTCTGACCGGCCACGGCATCCGCGCCACGATCTCGACGGCGCTCAACGAGCTGGGCTATCCGAAAGTGTGGGTGGACGCCCAGCTGTCGCATGCCGACCCCAACCGCATCAGCGCCACCTACAACCACGCCGAGTACGTCGAGCAGCGCCGGGTGATGATGCAGGACTGGGCCGACCGCCTGGACCTCTTCGAGCAGAACCAGGTGCAGGTCGCCAGTATGCACCTGACCATTCACCTACAGGGCCTGCCGACAATCGCCGGGCAGCAGACCACCCCGCTGCCGACCCCTGGCCAGCATGCCCCCATCCTGCTGGTGGCGCCCACCGAGCAAAACATGCCGACGCAGGCACCGGCGACGCAGCGCCTGTCGGCCGTGGAGATGCCCGAGTACGCGCAGCCAAAGCTCTCCGACCTGCAGCGCGAGCGCCTGAAGCTGCTGGAAATCTTCGAGGGGCCGGACAACCTCGTGGTGGCCGACTACGCCAAGCTGGCCGGCAAGTCGCGCCGTTGGATCACCTATGAGATCCAGGCCGGTAACCTGCTGTCGATTCAACTGGGAAACAAGGGCCAACGTGTTCCGGTGTGGCAGCTCGATCCGCTCAAGCGCCAACTGGTCCAGGCCATCCTCAAGCAGACGCCCCGTGGGGTCGATACCTGGGACATCTATCACGCCCTGCTACGACCGCATGACGCCCTGGGCAGCCGGCCGCCCATTGAGGCGGTGACGCCCGAGAACATGAAAATCGCTGTGCGGGTGGTCGTGGAGCAGTGTTCGCAACAAGAGGAACCACTGGCTCCGATGCCATACCCGATCGAGGTGCGGCAGAGCGTGCAGCGATTGGTTCAAAACGCTAACGCGGCTGATGCGGCGCTGCCTATGGGGAGCGATTGAAGGGCATATAGCCGGTAGAACTACCGGCAAATACCCGAACGGGCGATGTACACCGGGGTCAGCCTACTTCCGTCGCCACCACCTTCGCCGCCCGTTCGGCAAACCTCTCGACAGCCGGCAGACACTCGCGCGACGGTTGCAGTAACTGGGTTCTGACGACATAGGAACCGCCGGCCAGCGGGCGCATGGCCACACCCCAGCCACGAACCTGTGTGATTTGTGAGCGGGGCGCAATACCGACAGCGTAGCCTGCCGCCACCAGTACCGCCAAGAGATCAAAGGACGTGACCTCCTGGGCAGAGTGCTTTTCTGGTCCGAAGCGCGCATCCACCTGCTGGCTCAGTGTTTCACATGCCCAAAGGCACCATTGAAGCCGCGGATAGTGCAGCAAGGCGTCCAACGGAACTTCGGGGTACGCAAGCAACGGCGAGCGCAGCGGAACAGCCAGGGCCAGTTCGTCTGCCCAAAGCGACTGTGCGTTCATGGCGAAGACTGTTGTTGTGGCCGCCAGTGCTATACCGGCGTCGTAGGTGCCCTCCTCGAGTCCACGGATCAAATCCCTGGCTGCAACTTCCTGCAGCAGGATGATGGTCTCCGGCTCCTCTGCGCGTTGCAGGGCAAGCAGACTCGCGAGCCGTGGCGACAGTGTGTCGGCCGAAACGGCGAGCCTCAGAATCGGTGATTGGTCGGGAGCACTCAAGGGAGTCACTTCATGATGGAAATCTGGCCGTGCGGCTCCCCTCTCATGATAGCAAGAGTTAAATTTAACGTGGTTAAAAGCATGGCGATATTCGACGCTTTTGCCAATGCAAAAGCGTACTATCCAGCGAGGCCGCCCTGTCGGATCGACAACCTATGAACCTGAACCGGCTTTGGCCTTTGGCCAAGCCGTTCGGGCGGCCCGGATGGAACAGGGAATGGCCCAGGAAGAGCTGGCCGCCTTGGCAGAAATCGAGCGCTCCCACATGGGCAAGATCGAGCGCGGAGAGCACATGCCCACGCTGGCGCTGATCCTCAGAATCGCCGTAGCGCTGAACAGGAGTGCTGCGGATCTGATCGCCGTGACGGAGGAAAACCTGCGCTCGGGACCGAGAACTTAGCCAGCGAAAAGGAACGGGTCATTTCCCGTCACTCGTCTATCTGCTCGTGCAAACGCGCTATAAATCGATCCAGGGATATGCCAGCGGGGGTGCCAGGGTCGCTTTCCGGTCGTAACAGGTAGGTCGTATGAATGAAGTTTGGAGTCGCAAGGGGACGCATTACGATGTCGGGACGATTTAAAACCCTTATTCGTGCGGCGCTCGCGAATCCAACTCCATAGCCTGCCGCGACCAATGTCAGCATCATGTCCATCGAGCCAACGTACTCGACATTGACCTTGGCCGCTTCATCTCGCAGCAACTGGCCCAGCTCGCAATCACAGTTCCCGAATAGCCGGGGATCAGCCACGACGAGCGGATAACGTATCAAGTCTTCCAAGGGTATTTGCTTGTGAACGAGCAGCGGATGCCGTGCCGCCACCGTTACGACTACCGAGTCAACCCAGACAGGTTCGGCGATGATGCCATCCCCGACATCGGCGGTACACGCAAACCCCAAATTGAAGCTCCCTGAACGGAGTCCGCGCAATTGATCGGTCAGCAAGGCCTCGGTTAGACGTATCTCGACCGCCGGATCTTCCTCGCGGCAGCGTGCGAGAAAGGTTGAGAGGCGCGGATCGATGCATCCACTGGGGACGGCAATGCGAAGAATACCCAGGTAGCCTGAAGACACGGCCTTTACATTTTCACGGGCCAGTTCCAGCGTCGAAAACACCCGACGCACATCCTGGAGGAAGACCTCGCCAGCCTGTGTCAGCCGTGTACCGCGCCGGTCACGATCAAATAGCAGCACGCCAAGTTCGTCTTCGAGTTCCTTGATGGTGCGGGACAGTGGGGACTGCTCGATATGCAATCGTTCCGCGGCACGAGTAAAGTGCAACTCCTCCGCGAGGACAACGAAGCAACGAAGATGGCGCAATTCCAAACCTTGCCCTCCCACGAGACGCCATTTCCTGGCAATAGCATCGATTCTTGCCCCCGATTTTGCGGGCGAAAGACTGGACTCATGTCCGCCACGACAACAGGGGCGCCCCATAACTTCCAGCGAGCGCGCCGGCATTGAGATTCCGCAGTCATGCGCCAATCAGCAACTACCCCAGTTGTGAAAGTTCGCGTTGCTGCTCCTTGTGCCTGTTAAACCAATCCTTTGGTCACCATTCGTTCCAAAGCGTTACCGCCGCTTCGATGAATGCATCACAGGCCGCCTGTCGCCAGCACGTGTGGGAACCATCTCGCAGCAGGTAATACTGCTCGTTGGCGCACACGAGGTCGGTTTTCGAGGCCTCCTGCCGATACCAATTCAAGGCGTTGACTACGCAGTCCTGATAGCTGGTGGTGAGCTTCTCGTTCGGCACGTTGTACAGCAAGCCTTCGATGTAGTATGAAGGCGCGATACCGGCCTTAATCAGGCCGTCATCGACCATCCGGCTGCGCATGTTCTTGAACACCCGGGCCATAGGTTTGAGCCACTTCGAAGATGCCTGATGCTTCGCCGTCAGGTTCGACGAGTGCTGCTTTGGGTAGTTCGCGATTCGCTCGCCGGCAGCGTTGAAAAAGCAGATGCCTTCGACGTACTCAGAGTCGCTTGCTGACCTGAACTTGAAATAGCGCCGGAATTGCGTCGCGACAATCACGTCCGACTTGCGCCGTGAGCCGCTCGCGTCGATGGCGATCGCCTTGTCGCCGGCTTTCACGGCCGATCCGTATTGCTCCTCAAGCACCGACAGTACGTCCCGCTTGAAGTCGGCGTGTGTGTAGGTCGCGTCGCTGAATGCCTGCTTGTAGGCCGACTTTTCGTCATCGGACAGAGATTCGAGATCGCTGTGAAAGCAATCGTCGAGCCGGATGACGATGTCCACATCGCTCTCGGCGTAGATATTCGTGTCGTTGCCATACGAGCCCTGAAGGAACACCTTGAAGTTCTTGCCGGCATATGGCGTGGTGTTGGCCTCAAGAACGCTCTTGATCGTGTTGTAGGTGTTGCTCGACTGAATGATCGATCCTTGGTGGGACCACGTTTCGAGTTGCGACTCTGGAATTGGCATCTTCTTCCCCTGGCTATATCAAATACTCGCGAAGTTGCGTCTCCCGCGACGCGAACGACTCCCTGCCTCGCTGGAACAAGATTCCCAGCTTCTTGAGGTCGTGCTCTAGCAGATCGGTCGCCATTTCAGGCGTGACGTAGGAGTCGTTGATCCGGATGGTCGGTATGTCATGGAACAGAACCTGCCGCAGCTGGTCCATCGACTGCGTGTTGATCTCCAGGGTCTTCTGCAGCAACTGGACGCTGACGAGATACTTTTTCGCCAGCCTCATCAACAGGCTGGGCTTCGGGTCGGGATAAATGCCCACGCCAACACTCACAAGGCGGATGTCCTTGCGATCACTCCGAAGCGCCTGGACCGCATCGGCGATTGCGTACAGCGTGGGGTTGTTTGCGCAGTACCCGCCATCGATCAGCTCAATGTCCTCACCCATTGATGTCCTGACGATCGTTCGCTCGAAGAACGGGTAGGCGGAGCACGATGCCTTGACAGCGTCCGCGATGCTCACTCCAAAGCCCGGGACGAACGTACCAACGCGGCCATGCGCCTGCGCGACGCTGCCCTTAAAGATCATCGGGCGCTCGGTCAGCCACTTGGCCGTGACGACCCCAATGCCGGTCTTCACATCACCGAACGTTGCATCGCCGAAGACCTCGCTCGCCAGCTTCTTCAAGGCCTGCGACCTGGCCGGAGCGGTCTTCTGCGACATCACGGTAGGCACGTGCTTGCGGTACAGCTCCAGGATGGAATCGACGCTGTGGCCGAGCGCGATCAGTGACGCAATGATCGCGCCCGTACTGGTACCGAAAACCAGATCGAACTTTTGGTGCAGTGGGCACCCGATCATCGCCTCGATTTCCTTGAGTACGCCCAGCGTATAAAAGCCTTTAGCGCCGCCGCCGTCCAACGTAAGGACACGCAGTAAGGCAGACGACCCAGATTCTTCTTGCGACTCCATCATCTTCACTGTCCTCCCCACCGCTGAAGAACGCACGCGCCGGCGACGATCATCAGCTCAACCCTGAGCATTAAGCCGTACGGCTCCAGCGTCCCTGGCTTGAGGTGAAGACCTGCGAAATTCTGCACGGCACCCGTTTCGGTCCTCTCATCGCTGCGTCTCTTGTGGTTATCACAATGCGACACTAACGCAGACCACAATAGTATCATTTACAGATTCTAGGGCAGACCATATACTTTCCGCAATAATTCGCACAAGTATTCGCTAACCCGAACGAGCCAGCCAGGATGTCGAACGAACAGCTTGCAGATCTAACCCAGCCACAGCGCGATCGGCTCGCGTTCGTGGAGTTGCGCGTGCGCTTCATCGGGGAGATACGCCGCCAGGACTTGGTCACGCGGTTTGGCATCCAGTCCGCCGCAGCATCCAGGGATCTGGCGCTTTACAAGGACTTGGCTCCCGGCAACATCGACTACGACTCCAAGGGCAAGTCCTACGTCCTGGGGCCGGACTTCCAGCCCGTATTCGACTTCCCCCCGGAACGCGTGCTGTCGTGGCTGACCCAGGGCTTTGGCGATGGCGAGCCGATGCGGCTCAAAGCGTGGGTGGCCAGCGAGAGCCCGTCACGGCTCACGCATCCGGATCTGGATGTGCTGGCGAGCGTGACCCGGGCGATCCACCAGGAATGTCCGCTTCGCATCGAGTACCACTCGATCTCCAGTGGCCTCACTGAGCGCGAGATCGTTCCCTTTGCGTTGATCGACAACGGACTGCGGTGGCATATCCGGGCGTTCGACCGGAAGTCGCAGGAGTTCCGGGATTTCGTCATCACTCGGATCAGACGCCCCGTCGTGCTCAAGGGGCAGTCAGTGGCGGCCCACGAGATGAGCGACCAAGACATCCAGTGGACCCGGATCGTCGAGCTAGAGCTGGTTCCCCATCCCGATCAGCCCAGGCCAGAAATCACCGAAATGGATTACGGCATGTGCGACGGCGTGCTGCGGATGAAGCTGCGCGCCGCCACGGCCGGGTACATCCTGCGCAAGTGGAGCGTGGACTGCTCCCCTGACCACAGCCTGCGTGGTCATGAGTACCGGCTTTGGTTGAAGGACCACCTTGCCATTTACGGTGTGCGCAATGCAGTGCTGGCCCCAGGATATGCGGCGCCAGAAACCACTGGCGCAGGAGCGGAATATGACTGAGCAACGGATGCCTCTGCTTGCCCCGGTTGCGTCGGCAGAACCAACGAACAAAGAGAGATGAGATGAAGGAATCCTACCTACCGACATTGTTGCAAATGAGGATGCTCGTCGGCTTCCTTGGCGAGCGTGCTCAGTGCGCCTGGTGGCCAACGGCGTTCTACGAGGCATCAAGCCGGCTCTTCCTGGAGCCTGTCTTTTCCAAAACGTCTCGCCTCGCTCAATACCACGGTGTGCTGGAAGCAGCCAGACGTTTGCATGACGAGCACCTCAGTGTCGGCAGCTACCACCTGTTCCGGTTGCCCGAAGAAGTCGAGCAAGACCTGCACGCAATCGTCCAAAGCAGCGTGGGGGAAGAACTCGCCAACATGGCACCACAAAGCAAAGAGGCTGCGCTGGATGCGTTGAATCGCCTGGCCGCGACGAGCAGCACGTCCAGCGTAGGGCCAACGGCGGTCGGAAGCATCAAGGATATCGATTCCCCCGACACCCTGAAGGCCATCGCAGCAGCCTATTTTTCGGCGTTCACGCAGAACGCCAAAACGTATCCGTATCTGGTGGGGTGATCGTGGCCGACAACACGCCCTACACGACTCAGTTGCAAGCAGGCCTTGGGCTCGTCAACGAGACCAAGACGCTGCTCGACCTGTGGTCGCCAGGCATGTCGGCGAATCAGTTGCATCAAATCGCGCTGGAATCAGGTCGATTCCCCACCGTTACCGCGCGACGACTCCGCAACATCGTCGTTGAATGCTTTGCTCCGCGCTATCTAGTCGATGGTGGTGCACCGGCCGCTTACCTCAAGCGGCTGTCAGCAACAATTTCCACTGCTGACCTGACGCAGCTCATGCTGGTTTTCACGAGCAGAGCCAATCCCATTCTTGGCGACTTCGTGCGCCACGTTTACTGGGCTCGGTATGCGGGCGGATACACGCAGATCACCAACGAAGATGCCCGCGCCTTTGTCGAGCGTGGGATCGATGACGGCAAGACAGTCAAACGCTGGTCTGAAACGACAGTGCGGCGCGTTTCTGCCTATCTGACCGGATGCTGCGCCGACTATGGAATGCTTGAACGCGGATTGCGTTCAAGTCGTCGCATCCTACCGTTCCGAATCTCGCCGTCTGCGGCTGCTTATCTGGCCTATGAGCTGCACTTTTCTGGCGTAGGTGACAACGCACTGCTGACGCACGAAGACTGGCAGCTTTTCGGCCTGGCACGCGAAGACGTGCTGGAAGAGATCAAGAGACTTTCGCTGAAAGGATTGCTCATCGTCCAAGCGGCGGGTGATGTGATTCGAATCAGTTGGAAACAACAAAACATGGAGGCGCTCTGCGATGTCCTCACTCAAAGCTGATTTCGACGAGTTGCGCGAGCGCATCCGGCATGGTCGTGAGCTTGGCCATGCGAGCTTCGAGCCGATTTACTACCTCGTTTTCCCACCAGAGCAGATTCTCGAGGTGAAGCGACAAACGCCCGCCTGGGTGGCCAAGCTGCATCAGGAAAGCTGGGACGTACACACCTTTTCCATTGCAGAGCAAATCTGGGCATTACTCAAGGACGATCCGTTCTGGTCACTCTGCGTGATGGAAGACAAGTCAGCCCCGTTGGATTGGCCGCGAACCAACAAAGCCTTGGCGGACATTCTGACCGCGGATAACGGACTGCTGAAGCGGCTGGAGGATGCGTTGCAGCCGCTCGAAGGGCAACAGAACGCGCTGCTCTTGGTGACGGACCTTGAGGCACTGCATCCGTTTATGCGCATTGGCGCCATCGAAAGCCAGCTCCAGGGCAAGTTTCACGTGCCGACGATTTTTCTGTACCCCGGCGTGCGGACAGGCAAGACGCGCCTGAAGTTTCTCGGCTTCTACCCAGAAGACGGCAATTACCGCTCCGTCCACGTCGGCGGCTGACACAGACAAAAGAACACTGGGACAAACCTATGACCATTCGCTCACTTTTCGACCCAAGCAAGGACATCTACCGGACCATCGAGAAGGTCATCACCTACGGCGCCTCGCAAGAAAGCCGCCTCAAGGCTGAGATCTCCGAATACGTGGTCACCGAGAGCATTGAGGAGCAGTTCCGCAAGCTCCTCGATCGCATGCAGTTGGCGATGGAGTCCGGTGGCGAGAATGAGGTTGGTGTCTGGGTCTCGGGCTTCTACGGCTCCGGTAAGAGCTCGTTCACCAAGTACCTGGGCTTGGCGTTTGATGATCAGCGCACCATCGACGGCACGCCGTTCATCAAGTACCTGCAGGACCGCCTGCACAAGCCACAGACCAAAGCGCTGCTGAGCACCGTGGCGCAGCGCTTTCCCGCGGCGGTAGTCATGCTCGACCTAGCCAGTGAAATGCTCGCCGGTGCCACGATGGAAGACGTCTCCACCGTCCTTTATTTCAAGGTACTTCAGTGGGCCGGTTACTCGCGCAACCTCAAAGTTGCCGCCTTCGAGCGCATGGTCGAGAAGGATGATCGCACGCCGGAATTGCATGAGCGCATCGCCCAGGCGCTGCCGGGCGCCACCTGGGCGCGCGTACAAAACAACCCGCTGGCCATTGATGGGTTGATCCCGAAAATCGCCTACGAGATGTATCCAGCACTCTTCCCGGAGGCCAAGTCCTTCTCGTCAAGCACCGAGGGCTTCTTCCAGTTCGAAGACCAACGCGTGCAGGAGATGATCGACATCGTCCGCGAGAAAAGCGGCAAGCAAAACATCATCTTCATCGTCGACGAGGTGGGGCAGTACGTTGCCTCGCGCGACAACCTGATCCTCAACCTCGATGGCCTGGCCAAAAACCTCAAGCGGTTGGGCGACGGCAAGGCCTGGATCATCTCCACCGCGCAGCAAACGCTTACCGAGGACGATCCGCGCGCAGCGCTGAACTCGGACAAACTCTACAAGCTCAAGGACCGATTCCCGATCCAGATCGACCTTGAATCGAGCGACATCAAGGAGATCTGCTACCGCCGTCTGCTCGGCAAATCACCGGCTGGCGAAACCGAACTCGGCAAGCTGTTCGATGCCCACGGCCAGGCACTGCGGCATAACACCAAGCTGCAAGACGCCAAATATTACGACGCGGACTTCAGCAAAGAGAGTTTCACCAATCTCTACCCGTTCCTGCCGGCTCACTTCGACATCCTGCTGCACCTGCTGGGCGCCTTGGCCAAGTCCACCGGCGGCATCGGCCTGCGCTCTGCGATCAAGGTGATCCAGGACGTCCTGAAAGGCGAAGGCGGCTCTAAGGCGATGGCCGATCAGCCCGTGGGCTGGCTTGCCACCACCGTCACGCTCTACGACGAGCTGGAGAAAGATATCCGCCGTGCCTTCACGTCCATTCACCAAGCGGTTGGCAAGGTCCAGATTCGCTTCCCGGACTCGCAGCTCCATCAGGACATCGCCAAATCCGTCGCTGTGCTGCAGATCTTGGGCAACCTGCCCGTGTCGGTGCAGAACGTTGCCAGCCTGATGCATCCCTCCGTCACCGCACCATCGCAGCTCGACACTGTGAGGAAAGCCGTTGAAGAAATGCTGGGTGATGTGCATGTGCCGCTCGGCGAGAAGGATGGCAGCCTTGTCTTCCTCAGTGAGAAGTTGCGGGATATCGAGCAGGAGCGCGGTGCCATCGCGCTGCGCACCGTGGACGTGAAGCGCATCTTCAACGATGCGCTGCGCGAGTCCTTTGATCCGCTGCCCCGCGTCAGCCTCCACGGCACGATGGCCGTCGCAACTGGGCTGAAGGTCCAGGCCGGCAGCGCCATCACCAGCTTGGCCGGTGATCAAAGCACCATCCAAACCGTCGTGGAACTGGTGCCCGCCAGCGACTACGAGACTGCCAAGAACCGAATGTTGGATGACTCCCGCAGTCGTGCGGGGCGGAACGTCATTGGATTGTTGGCACGCTTCAACTCCGACCTCGATGATCTAGCGAACGAAATCTATCGCTGCCAGCGCATCGCCGAACTGCACCGTAACGAACCTGACCAAGAGGTCAAGGACTACTGCACCGGCCAGCTCGACCGTGCCGCCAAGTTGGCGACCCAACTGCAGAGCAAGATCAAGCAAACCCTGCAGGCCGGTTCGTTTGTCTTCCGTGGCCAGGCAACTGCAGTATCAGCGCTGGATGCCGACCTGCTGGAGGCAGCCAAGAAACTGCTCTCCGATGTGTCAACCCAAGTTTTCGACCGCTATGTCGAAGCCCCTGTGCGTGCTGGAACCGACACGGCCGAGAAGTTCTTGAAGGTGGCCAACCCCGCAGCCATCAGCAGTGCGCTGGACCCGCTCGGCCTGGTGCAAACCGTGGCAGGTCGCACCTCCTTCAAGACCGACCACAAGGCGATGATCAGCATCCGTGACTACATCGACAAGCGCGGTACGGTCGACGGCAAGCGCCTGCTCGACGATTTCAGCAGCGACCCGTTCGGCTGGTCGCCTGACACTACGCGCTACATTGTCGCCGCCATGCTCATGGCCGGTGAAATCAAGCTCAAGGTGTCCGGACGCGAAGTCACCGCCGCTGGCCAGCAAGCGATCGATGCCCTGAAGACTAATAACTCCTTCAAGCAGATCGGTGTCGCCCTACGCGACGAGCGCCCGTCCATCGAAACCCTCGGTCGGGCGGCGGAACGGCTTTCTGAGTTGGTCGGTGACATGGTCATTCCGCTGGAGCAGGAGATCAGCAAGGCGGCGGCGAAGCACTTCCCGCGCTTCCAGCACGATTACGGCTCCCTGGCCGAAAAGCTCAGTGGCCTAGGGCTGGCAGGCAGCGATCGCATCCGAACCTTGAACCAGGACATTGCCGACGTCCTGTTCACTGACGCATCCGACGCCCCTCAGCGCCTGGGCGCCGAAACCTCCGCGATTTACGACAACCTCAAATGGGCGATGGAAGTGAAGCGCGTGCTCGACAACGGGCTCGACGCCACCTTGCGGGACTTGCAGGCCCATCGCCGCGACATCGATGCCTTGCCGGACACCGGCGTGCCGGGTGAGCTGCGCCGCGAACTGAGTGAAGACCTGGGAACCCTTTCAGAGCGCTTAGGCAAAGAGGACTTCTACAAGCACATCGCAGACTTCAATTCGCAGCTCACCCACCTGAAGGGACGTGTGCGGGACGCCGTCATCACGCTGTCTGAGCAGCAGAAGCTGCGCTTGAAGGAAGGCGTCGAGGACCTGCAGCGCATCCCCGAGTGGGAAGAGCTCACACAGGAGGAGCGCGGCAACGCCGTCAACCGGCTGGATGGCCTCGTCCTCGTGGCCACCCAGGACCTGGCTGGACTCAAGAAGCTCTTGGCCCGCGACTACGACATCAACAGCACCCTCGAAGACCTCAAGCGCTCCATCCAACGCCAGGGCCAGGAACGCCTGCGCCAGCGCATGGAGGAAGAGCGGGCAAAGTCTGGCGAGAAAGGTCCAGTCAAGCTGACCAAATCGATCCCCGTACCGGTGAAGCTTACGTCTGCTGCAGACATCGACGCATTAATTCAGCAGCTCCACGAGATCAAGGCGCAGCTCGGTCTCTACGCAGAGATCGAGGTGTCGTTTGTCGTCGGCGACCAGCCGGGAACGGACGGGAGCTAACGATGGAGCTGAAACCAGAATCCAGGCAACATATCGAGCACGTTGCTGGCGAGGCGCTAACCCAGCTCGACAGCATCGCTACGGCTGCCAAGAGCAAGCTTCACGACGGGCGAACACTGAGCTCTGATGCCCTGGCGAGCATCAATACGATGACGTCCAGATCGGCCATCCAAAATCTGGATCAGATCAGCCAGGCAAACCGAGAGAGCTATCAGGTATTGGCAGCTGAGCCTGCGATTGCCCGTGTCGTCGTGGTGGATGACGAGGGCGAGGAGCGCACGTACTACATTTGCCGAACCACACCGGTCTCAGGCTTCCCCAACCTTGCCAGCTACCGCGCTCCAGTCGGGCGCTTGGCTTCCTTGGCGATCGGGGCCGAATTCACTCTGCCTAATGGCACCGTTGTCGAGGTCTTAGAGCGCGCCCAACTCAGGCCTGCTGCGCTGGCTGACAGCTGGGATTCACGCGATACCGTAATTGAGGCTGAACATTTCGGTCCGCTCACCATCGAGTCGCTGCGCGCACTGTTGACCGAGGTTGCCGGCGAGGAGGCCACCGAAGATCTCTTGGGCCAATTACTGGCCGAAGAGACTGTCAAATCCAACATCATTGATGGCGTACGCCGCAGCGTCATCACCAAGATGGGGCTGCGGGATCAGCCCGTTCTCGATCAATACCAAGATGAGATATTCCGTCTTCCCCTCGACAAGCGCCTGCTGATCCTTGGCCCTCCGGGTACTGGCAAGACCACGACTCTGATCCGTCGCCTGGGTCAGAAGCTCGACATAGCCTTTTTGGAAGAAGGCGAACAACGGCTGATCGAGACGGTAAGTGCGCCGCAAGGCGTCGCGCACCCGAATAGCTGGTTGATGTTCACTCCCACCGAGTTGCTCAAGCAGTACCTCAAAGAGGCATTCGCACGCGAAGGCGTCCCCGCCTCTGATCTGCGAATCAGAACATGGCAAGACTACCGGCGAGAGCTGGCCAGGAACGCATTTGGCGTTCTTAGAACTGCCACGGGTGGCGGCACCTTCGTCTTGAAGGACCGTCTGCCGAGTTTGCGCGCAGTGGCACTGGATCGCCCCATTCAGTGGTTCGTTGACTTCAACACGTGGCAGCGAAACGCCTATGCGCAAGAGCTGCGTGAAGCCGCCACCATGCTCCGCGAAGCGAAGGACCCAGAAATTCAAAGCCTGGGCGAACGCATGCAGAGCATCCTGGCGCAGGCGGGGGACGGCGTACTGGCGTCCACGTTCGGATCATTGGCAGCAGAGCTCCCTAAGGTGCAAGCCCTCGTCGCCAGTTTGAAGGAAGCCTCCGACAACAAGATCAAGGCCGCGCTCAACCTGCAACTCAACCGCAACCGGGCATTCCTCGATGAATTGGCACGCTTTATCGATGGTCTGCAGCAAGCCCAAACACCGGACACTGACGAGCAAGACGACCTTGATGCGGATGAGGAAGAGGATGCCACGGCACCACGCACTGGTCGTGCCGCCGCACTGAACGCTTACATGCAAGCTGTGCGTGCCCAAGCTCGGGCAGCCGCATCCAAGCGCACGGTCAGCAAGACATCCCGTAACGGAAAGATCATCGAGTGGCTTAGCGATCGCGGCCTGACGGAGACGGACCGTGCCGAAGTTGGGGCCAGGCTGCTGGTTCAGACCAACGCCCGCCGCTTTGCGAACCCTGTCAAGCGCTACCTGGATGGCATCCCCAAGCGCTACCGAGCATTCCGACGTGAACGCCAGCAGGCCGACGTTTGGTACCAAAGCGAAGGTTTCGAGGCCCGCGATATTCATCCGCTCGAACTCGACATTGTGCTACTCGCGATCTTGCGCGCGGCGGGCGACCTGATCAGCCGCCCCAACGTCCTGCGTGACATCGATAGCCCCGCCTGGTCATCGCTCCAGCCGATCCTTGGTCATTACCGAAACCAGATTCTGGTGGATGAAGCGACGGACTTCTCCCCCATTCAACTCGCCTGTATGGCAGCACTGGCCCATCCACGGCTGCGCTCCTTCTTTGCCTGCGGCGATTTCAACCAGCGCCTCACCACCTGGGGAGCGCGCTCCGCTGATGACTTGAAGTGGGTCTTTGCCGACTTCGACATCAAGGAGATCACTGTCTCCTATCGTCAGAGCAAGCAACTGAACGATTTGGCCCGCGCCATGATTCGAGCGGTGGGCGGCACCGAGCAGAACGTCAGCCTACCCGCTCATGTCGACAGTGCTGGCGTAGCACCCGCATTGATGGAGCATGCTGCCAATACTGAAGTCGTCGTCAGTTGGCTGGCTGATCGCATCCGCGAGATTGAACGTTTCGTCGGCCAGTTGCCATCCACCGCCGTCTTTGTGAACGCTGAAGACGACGTGGCCCCAGTGGCCGAGGCGCTCAACGCCGCGCTGGCCGAGCACAACATCCAGGTCATTGCCTGCCGCGAGGGTCAGGCCGTGGGCCAAGAGAGTAATGTGCGTGTGTTCGACATTCAGCACATCAAGGGCCTGGAATTCGAAGCGGTGTTCTTCGTTGGCATTGACCACCTGGCTGCAAAGCACCCGGCGCTGTTTGACAAATACCTGTACGTGGGCACCACTCGGGCAGCCACGTACCTTGGCATCACCTGCGAGGGTGCCTTGCCGAGCGCCATCGAGAGCTTGCGCACTCACTTTGGCCGCGATTGGCAAACGCCGGTGACAGAACAATAGGAATCGACTGATGGCCTTCGACCAAACAACAAGAAACCGCCTGCAGCGCTTCGTCAACGACGCGCGGCGCGTGCTGGAGGAGGAGTTCACTCGCCAGCTGCAGAACGACTACGGCATGGACCCGAACGCGGGCAGCGTTGCCGAACTCACCAGCCTGCGCCATATCAACGACGCCCAGCGCGAAACCGCCCGCATCCTGCGCGACACCCTGGCGCACTACACCGCAAGTGGCGACATGAACGCCATGCAGGGTTTGGATCGCATCGTGCGCGAGCAGGCCTTTACCGTGCTCAATCGCCTGGCGGCCCTGCGTATGGCGGAGGCGCGCGGCCTGTTGGTCGAATCGGTGGGCAACGGCTTCCAGGCCAAGGGCTTCCAACTCTACGCGCGCTTGGCCGGCACCGGTCTGGGCGAAACCGGCGATGCCTATCGCGTGTATCTGTTCAGCGTGTTCGATGAGCTCGCGCAAGACCTGCCGGGCCTGTTCGACCGCTACTCACCGCAGGGCCGGCTTTTCCCGCGCGAGGCAGCGCTGCTGCAAGTGCTGAACCTGATCAACGATGCCGACATCGCCCCGCTGTGGAGTGAGGACGAAACCATCGGCTGGATCTACCAGTATTTCAACTCCAAAGAAGAGCGCAAGGCCATGCGCGATGCCTCGCAGGCGCCGCGCAACAGCCGCGAGCTGGCGGTGCGCAACCAGTTCTTCACCCCGCGCTATGTGGTGGAGTTCCTGGTAGACAACACCCTGGGTCGTCTGTGGTTCAACGCCACCGGAGGCAATACCCATCTGCGCGAGCGTTGCCAGTATCTGCTGGTGAAACCTGATGAAGCACCTCAGGCTGCGAACAAGCTGCGCGACCCGCGCACGCTGAAGCTGCTGGACCCAGCCTGCGGCTCCATGCACTTCGGCCTGTATGCCTTCGATCTATTCGCCGAGATCTATCGCGAGGCCTGGGCCTGGGAGCAACAGCATGGCCCCGGCTCGCTGGATGTCTCGACCCAGCTCCAGGCTGCACTCAAGCCGCTGAGCCAGACCTACGAGGACGAGGCCGCCTTTCTGCGCGATGTCCCGCGTCTGATCATCGAGCACAACATTTATGGCGTGGACATCGATCCGCGCGCCGCGCAGATTGCTTCGCTCGCGCTGTGGCTGCGGGCCCAGCGCGCCTGGCACGATGCGGGAGTGAAGGCCAAAGACCGTCCACTGATTGGGCGCGGTCATGTGGTCGCCGCCATTGCTCCGCCAGCGGAGCGTGAGTTGCGCCAGCAGTTTGCCGCCAACCTCGACCAGCGCGACGCCGAGCTGTTCGAGAAGACGCTGCAACTACTCAAGGGCCTGCCGGAGTTGGGTGTGCTGCTCCAGGTTGAGCGCGAGTTACCTCACTTGATTCGCCAGGTTTATGTGGGCAAAGGCACAGGCCTGTTTGCCGCGCAAGAGCAGGAGAACTGGCAGCAGGCGGAGGCGCGTTTGCGCACGGCGCTCACAGAGTTCACCCAGGCGGCCAAGTCGACGTACCAGGGGCGCCTGTTTGCGCAGGATGCCCTGCAGGGGCTTCGACTCATCGACCTGTGCCGCGAAGTGTTCGATGTAGTGGTAATGAATCCTCCATTTGGAGAGCCAAGTGAGAATAGTAAAGGCTATATATTCGAAAGCTTTCCTATTTCGAAGTATGACCTTGCTGCAACTTTTTGGGATCGCGCGGAGCGCCTGCTTAGAACTGGGGGGCGCATTGGCTGCTTGGCAAATAGAACGATATTTTTCGGACAGATGTTAGAAGCATGGAGACAAAAGCAATTTGTAGAACAGGGATCAATCGATGCCTGTCTTGATTTGGGGCTTGGGGTTCTCGATGCGGCAATGGTCGAGGCAATGGCCAGCGTTGGTTGCAAGAAACTGAGTGCGGGGCAAACAGTCTTCATCAAAGAGTCGAATGCACCAGAGACTGTGAGTGAGCATATAGCGCTATACCGCAATGGAAAAGCCAGCGATACGACGCACGAAATAGACATCCGATCGTTCTCAAAACTACCAGGCTTTCCGTTCTCGTATTGGATTCCGGAGGCTTGGCTTGCAACGTTTGATAAATTTTCGCCACTTGAGTCCCAAGGCGTAATAGTCAAGCAAGGGATGGAGTCATCTGACAATTTCAGATTTGTGCGGCTCTGGTGGGAACCTAGGAGTACTGCAACGCATTGGAAGCCCTACTCGAAGGGTGGGTCTTTCGGGCCTCAGTGGCGAGATATCGACGTCTCGGTAAACTGGAAAAATGAGGGCCAGGAAGTAAAGGCATTTAGTGGATCAATCTATGGTACGTGGACTAAGCAGATTACCAACTCTGAGCATTACGGAAAGCCGGGAATCGTATATCCCGCGTCTCGTGTTGAGTTCAGCCCACGAATTGTTCCGAGCGGTAATGTAATCGGCTGCAAAGGGCCGATTGTCTTGCTTGCTTCCGAGGCGTTCTCGGAGGAAAGGTACGCGAGGTTGCTGGCAATCTTGTCGAGCAGCTCGTTTAGGGCGCTCGTCAATCTGACGACGACGAGTGGAGATACGATGCGCAAGTCGTATCGTGAAAAGGCGGTCGCGCAAACACCGGCTCCTCTTCTCAGCCAGGTCCCAAGTGCCGCGGTCGATTTGATATTCAAAATCATCAACGATCTTCGAGAGCTTGATGGCGGCTGCGAGATCAAGAGGGGATTTCGGCAGCCAATGCATTTTGCCAGGAGGAGCGAATTGATATCCGACATTCGCTCAAACAGAAAGAAACTCGATCAGGAGTTAGCGGCTGTATTTGGATTTGGGGGGCCAGATTATTTGGCATGGCAGGCAACGGGCTACGACGACCTCAAGGAATTCGAGAGCGAACAGCCTCATGAAATTGTTTCCTTTTTGGTCGGGCTTATATTCGGGAGATGGGCGAATACATCTGCTGAACGGACCGCTGGACAGACGACAAAGGTGTCGATTTTTGACGCCATAAAGGTATCGCTTGATCTCAATGGGAGATTCTCCGATTCATGCCATGCAGATTTGGAAATCAAGGAGGCAGTTTCGTTTGACGAAGGAAGTTCTGATGACATTGTTGGTTCGCTATCCAAACAACTGGATTTTCTCTATGGCGATGAAGCGCCGACAGTTGAGAGTCGGTTATTGAATAGCTTTGGGATGTCATCGTTTGTCGAGTATTTCCGCCGTGATAGCGGATTTTTCCAGGCTCACTTAACTCAATACTCTCAGAGTCGTCGGCAAGCGCCTATCTATTGGCCACTTGCAACCGCATCCGGTCGTTTCGCCGTTTGGGTTTATTACCCAGCCATCAAGGATCAGACGCTGTATCACGTGATTAACGACTTCGTCGAACCCAAGCTCAAACAAGTCGGCGCTGACGTGACGGCGCTGCGCAACAAGGGATCGGCTCGCACTCGCGACGACGAAAAGCAGTTCGAAGCCCTGCAGGGCTTTGAGCTGGAGCTGATCGAACTGCGTGACACCCTGCTCAAGCTCGCGCCCACCTACAAGCCCGACCACGACGACGGCGTGCAGATCAGCGCCGCGCCGTTGTGGCCGCTGTTCCGTCACAAGCCCTGGCAGAAGGTGCTCAAGGACACCTGGGCCAAGCTGGGAAAGGGCGACTACGACTGGTCGCACCTGGCCATGAACTACTGGCCCGAGCGCGTGCGCGAGAAGTGCAAGACCGACAAGAGCCTGGCCATCGCACATGGCCTGGAGAATCTGTACATCGAGCCCGAGGCTAAACCGAAAAAGGCGCGCGGCAAGAAGAAGGCCGGGGGTGATGAATGAGTATTGCTGACTTTATCCGCGAGAACGTGCTGCGGCCGCGCTTGAAGCAAGCTGGCGCCCTGGTGGTTTACGACGCCGACAAGCGCTACCGCGAACAGTGCTTCGACTTGGCGGCAGACAAGGTGCGCGTCATCGACGCATCTGAAAGCAGCATCGAAAGCCGTGAGGCAGCCCTGCAGGCGCTGCGCGAGGTGGGACAGCCCAAGGCACCGCTGGAAGGCGTGTTGATCTATGTGCCTGCCAAGCGGCCAGAGACAGACGAGCAGAAGCAAGCTGATCCCTTCGCCCTGTACGCAGAATGCGGGGCGGTGTTCCCACAAGATGATGGCGACGAGTACTTGAGCCTGTGCCTGCGCGCCAGACCTGATCACGCGACCGAGATTCGACAGGTTTTTGCCAGTTCGCCTGGTGGGCCGAGCTTTGCGGTGATCGATGCGATTGGCGGCGGAGTGAGCTGGCCCCAGTTACGAGCCACCTTGCGGGTAGAGTCTGGCCGCGAGATTCTGGCGGCATTGCTTTCGCCCAGTGCCAGCCAAACCGAGGCACTCAAGGGGCAGGAAGGCTGGGTGCAAGAGGCGCGTGATTTCCTCCGCGCCACTCTGGGCCTGAGCGTGAAAACGCGCGGCAAGACCTGGTCCCCCCTGGCGGATGAGCTGTGGCGCTACGTGCTGTTCAGCGAGTTCGTGTTTGATTTACCGGTGGCATTGCCAGACACCTTGAAGGGGGTGCCGCATTCGCCGATGGAGGCCAGGCCCATCGTTGAAGATGTGTGCGACCGTCTGCGCAGCGACCCGAAGTCACGCGCGGTGTACATCGAGCGCGCCGAAGCCATCGAGGCTGAACTCAATCTGACCGATCTATGTGGCGCGATTGAAGACCTGGGCGAACGCGATACCTTTCCCTTCGAGGAGCGAACCTTTCTGCGCACGGCGATCAAGGGCATCGTCACCGGCGACACCGATGCCACACGCCGGGTGCTGATACGCCATAAGAGTTCTGTGTGGCTGGGCAAGGGCGAAAGCCAGGCCCAGTGGGAGCTGGTGCGATCAGGTCTGAGTCTGGTTGAGGCTTGCGAGGATTTTGAGCGACAGCTGCCAGACCACGCTCGCTCTCAGGCAGATCTGATTGATTTCTACCTGGGCAGCCTGCGTGAAGCAGACCGCTTGCAGCGTGAGTTCGAGCAGGCGGCAGGCGACTTTCTTGACCAGCACGGCTTGATGCACGACGTGATCGGCCAGGCGCGCGCCCGCTATCGGCGCTTAGCCGAGAAGGTTCAGGGCGTGTTCGTGAAACACGTCGAGACCGCTGGGTGGCCGCCGACCGCGCGCCTGGCCAATGCCGATGCCTTTGATCGCCTGGTGGCAGATCGCCTCAAGGAAAGTGGGCGCAAGGTTGCTTACCTGATGGTGGATGCCCTGCGCTACGAGTTGGGCGTGGCCCTTGAAAAGCTGCTGGCGGAAGACGGGCCAGTCGAGCTCCAAGCAGCTTATGCGCAGCTGCCAACCATCACCCTGGTAGGTATGGCCAGCTTGCTGCCTGGCGCACGCACGGGTTTGACCCTGTCGCTGGAGAACGAATCGCTTGTGCCCAAGTTGGACGGGGCGACGGTGAGTAACGTTGCGCAGCGCATGAATGTCCTGACCAAGCGTTATGGAGACCGCTTCGCGGAAATGCCGCTCAACGACTTCGTGCGCGGTAAACCTAAGATTGCAGAGACCGTCGACCTGCTGGTGCTGCGCTCCACAGAGATCGATAGCCAGCTGGAAAGCAACCCCGAAACGACACTGGGGTTGATCCCTGGCACGCTGAAGCTGATCCGTGTGGCACTACACAAGCTGCGCGGTATGGGCTTCAAGGAGGCGGTCATCGTCACCGACCACGGCTTCTTCCTCAATGCACAAGCGGAGGCCGGAGATGTGTGCGTAAAACCCCAGGGCAAGTGGCCCGTGACAGCACACGATCGGATGATGTTGGGCGACGGGACGGCAGATGGTCACAGCCTGGTCGTCAGTGCAGAAAAGGTTGGCATTCGAGGCGACTTCACTCAAGTGGCGCTACCGCGCAGCATGGCCCCCTATCGCTCGGGGCATCTGTATTTCCACGGCGGAGCATCCCTGGCGGAGGCCGTCGTACCTGTGCTGGTAGCGCGGCTGGATACCGGGGCCCATGCGGAACTGCGCAAGGTGCTGGTGGAGTTGAGTTACAAGAACGGTGCCAAACGAATAACTACGCGATTGCCGGTCATCGAAGTAATACTGGTGACCGACGATATGTTCTCACAAGACATAAGCGTGGAAATCCTGCTGGAAGCGCAGGACAGCAAGGGCAATGTGGTGGGTGAGCCGCGCCCAGGGGGGGATGTAAACCCCGCGACGAGGACTGTGACCCTGATGCCAGGCCAGCGCAAACAGATTGCGCTGAGGATGGATGATGAGTTCAGAGGCAAGTTCGCGGTCAAGGCGCTTAACCCGACAACCCTGGCTGCCTACAGCAGTCTTGCGCTCGAAACCGACTATACGGAGTGAGCCCTATGGACGAACTCGACCAAAAGCTAAACGCCACTTTCGACGGCAAAGTTCTCCGCAAGGACTTGTTGCATCGGATCAAAAAAGGAACGAACGTCCCGACGTTTGTTCTGGAGTTCTTGCTCGCTAAGTATTGCGCCAGCAACGACCAGGCAGAGATGGATGCTGGCATGGAAGCAGTGCTCTCATCGCTGCAGGAAAACTACGTGCGGCCAGACGAGGCCAATGCAGCACAGTCCAAGGTGGCCACCAAAGGCAAGCATCGATTCATCGACAAGGTTCACGTTCGCTACGTCGAAAAAGAAAAGCGCCACTGGGCATCCCTGGAGAACTTCAACTCGCAGCGCATCGCCATCGGTGAGAAGTTCTACCGGGACAACGATAGGCTGTTGGAAGGCGGCATTTGGGCGGAAGTCACCCTGGCGCACAACGACATTGATGAGGATGACTACGCGTTTTCAATTGAGGACCTGCGCCCCATCCAGCTGACACGCTTCGACTTTGAGCGGTACGCAGAGGGTCGAGCAGCGTTCACTCGTGATGAATGGCTTGCGGCGGTACTACGCTCAGTGGGCTTGGAACCCAACAAGCTCTCGAAGCGCGTTCAGATGCATTTCATTGCCAGGTTGGCCGCTCTGGTGGAGCCCAACTACAACTACATCGAGTTGGGTCCGCGCGGCACCGGCAAGTCCTACTTCTTCAGCGAGTTTTCTCCTTACGCCACCTTGATCTCGGGTGGTCAGGCGACCAAGGCCACGCTGTTCTATAACAATGCGCGTCGCAAGGTGGGCCTAGTCGGCTTTTGGGACACGGTCGCCTTCGACGAAGTGGGCGGTATCAAGGTCAAAGACCCGGACACCATCCAGATCATGAAAGACTTCATGGCTAACGGGCGCTTTTCGCGCGGTGCCGAAGTGATTGCTGACGCCAGCTTGAGCTTCGTCGGCAACATCGACGTATCGGTGCAGCAGGTCGTGAACTCCAACGAGCATGATCTGTTTCAGCCTCTGCCACCGGAGCTCGACTTGGCCGTGATGGACCGCTTCGCTGCGTACATCCCGGGCTGGGAGATGCCGAAGAACAGCAGCGAGTTCCTGACCAGCAACTACGGATTCATCACTGATTACCTGGCCGAGGCCTTCCACTATCAGTTCAAACACACGAACCGCTACGAGGAGGTCAGCAAGCGCATCCGCCTCGGGAAATCGATTGAAGGGCGCGACGAAAAAGGTATCAAGAAGACCGTCTGCGCTTTCTTGAAGGTCCTGCACCCGAACGGGCCGCCGACCGACGACGAGTTCGAAGAGTACGTGGCCTATGCAACGGAGTGCCGCCGCCGCGTCAAGGAGCAGATGAACAAGCGCAAACCGGATGACGAGTTTGCGCGTATCGATCTGTCCTACTTCAAGGCCAATGGCGAGGAAATGGTGGTTTTCTGCCCTGAGTCGAAGGATGCGCCCGCGACGCAAGAGCCGGCACGTCGTCGTCTGAATCAGGCCGACGGCCAACCCGGCGCGGCCCAGGAAGTTCAGCCCGCTTCCCCGCCCGCGCCTGCCGCTGCAGAGGCACCTTCGGTAGCGTCGACACAGACGGCTCCGGCACCAGCGGCGGTTGCTCCGTCATCAGTCGAGCTCAAGGAACAGCACTTCACCATCCTCTATGGCGATACCGGGTACAGCTATGAGTCGATTCTCGGCCCCTACTTGCAGGGTGCGAAGACCGTCGTCATCGAGGACCCGTACATCCGGCTGCAGCATCAGATTCAGAACTTCGTGCGTTTTTGCGAAACGGTCCTAAAGGCCGGTACGGTCAAGCGGATTAATTTGGTCACCGGGTATGACGACAACACTCAACTGGCCGACATCGCGGAAAAATTGGAAGAGCTTAAGCAGAGTCTGTTGGAACAGGACGTCGAGCTTGACGTGAAGCTAAACCCCAATATTCATGATCGCGAGATTCGTCTCGACAATGGCTGGATCATCAAGATCGGTCGCGGACTGGATTTTTACCAAAAGCCAGGGGGATGGTTCGAGGTTGGTGCAAACGATCTAAGTCTGCGCAAGTGCCTCGAAACTAAGGTGGATATCTTTCGAGTATGAAACAGGAGCCTGGGGTGAGTTTGCCGACAAGGATTGAACCTGCCGGACGCCGACCGGCTGCGTTGCGCCCCAAACCAGAAAATCAAGGGATACGCGATGTGGCATGACAATGAGACTACTGTCGATTACGTCAACTTCCGCCTTGTAGCCAAGGCTTGCGCTGAGCTCATTCGGGACACAGGGGGTGAGCCAATCTCTATTGGCATCTCTGGCGGTTGGGGCATAGGCAAGTCGTCTCTCGTGCGAATGGTAGCGTCCGAGCTTTCGCCAGATCAAGGGGCCGGCAAGAGTGCTGTGAGTGCGGAAGCATCGAAGTACATCGTCGTCACCTTCAATCCCTGGCTCTACCAAGGCTTCGAGGACGCCCGCACGGCACTGCTTCAGACCGTCGGGGATGCGGTACTCGAAGAGGCACAGAAAAATACGGGATTAGTGGACAAGGCCAAGTCGCTAGTTAAACGAATCAATTTTCTGCGTCTGGCTCAGCTCGGCGGCGAGGTCGCCGCCACCCTCATCACGGGTGTGCCGGTCGGCCTCATTGGAAAGGTTGTGGAGGCAGGCTCCGAGGCATGGAATAAAGAGTCCATCAAGGACGGAATTGCAGCGGTGCAGGAAGTGCCGGGCGCCGCTAAAGGCATCTTGGACGAAGCCAAGCCCATGTCGCTGCCTAGGGAAATTCAGTCATTCCGGGAGGCGCTAGAAGATTTGTTCGAAGAGTTGGGCATCACGCTGGTGGTTTTCGTCGATGACCTTGATAGGTGTTTGCCTAAGACCGCCATCGCAACGCTTGAGGCCATTCGGTTGCTGTTGTTTCTGCGCCGAAGCGCCTTCGTCATCGCCGCTGATGACGTCTTCATCCGCGGCGCCGTCCGTGTGCACTTTGCAGGCACGGGATTGGATGACGACGTGGCAACCAACTATTTCGACAAGTTGATTCAAGTGCCGCTGCGTGTACCAAGGCTTGGACCCAATGAGACCAAGGCATACACGGCGCTGCTGTTCTTAGAGCGCGCTCATCGTAGTGGTCAGTTGGACACAGTCAATTTCGAGGCGGCGAAAACCAGCGTGGAAGCCCGATTGCGGGAAACCTGGACCGGGAAGGCCGTTGACCTCGTATTCCTCGAAAGCCTTGTGCTGCAGGGAAACGCAGAGCTACTCGGACTCATGGGTTTGGCAGAGAGGCTGGCGCCACTGCTTTTTAGCGCTAGTACGGTCCAAGCCAATCCCCGGCTGATCAAGCGTTTCCTCAATACAGTGTTCTTGCGCAAGACGCTGGCCAAACCGCAAAACATCGACGTGGACGTTCAGGCTCTGGCTAAGTGGCACCTGCTCGAGCGTTGTGATGAGGCAACAGCAAACGCCTTGGCTGAAAAAGTCTCCGCTGAGAGCGAAGGGAGAATCAGCATTCTTCGTGACGCAGAGGAAGCTGCAAAGGACCAGGAAGCCAAGATCCCACTTCCCTTTGGCGACAAACCTTTTTTGCGGGAGTGGCTCCTCCTCGAGCCGCTCCTTGGTGACATGGATCTACGGCCTCTCTTGCACCTCAGTCGTGACAGCACGGTAAGGGATTTTGGCGCAGATGATCTGAACGCTGCAGGAAAGGCACTCCGTGATGCATTGATCTCGGCTCGGACATCAAATGATGCGCTGAAGCAGCAAATTCGAGAGGCGGGTGATGTTCAGTCCGGCCTTGCCATGGCTCGTTCCTGGGAGGCGCGGCGATCTAGTCGAACTTGGCAAAAGGCTGAAGAGGTTCTGATGCTCGTTGAAGTCTGTCGAATCCATTCCAGTGCGGGGCCACGAGCAGCGGCGCTCGTCAGTCAGGCTCCGGTCACTCAACTTGCACCTGGCTTGGTATCAGCGCTGGCTAGCTGCGAGTGGGCAAAGGAAGTCCTGACCAAATGGGAGAATGATGAGCAGACACCTCAGCCAGTCAAACGTGCAATCACCAGTGCGAGGAAACAATAGGTGGGTACGTCGACCTCAAGCACAGGGGCAGGCGCCGGCGTATCTTTTGATCCGCCTTGGCTCGATGACGCCGGAGGTGGCATTGACACTGGCCACGCGGACACGCCCTTGACCCCTGGCGTTGCGCCGTCCGATGGTTCCGACGGAAACGATAGCGATGGACAGGACGAGAACCAAACTGCAGCACCGCCCCCGGCTGGACCGGCCAATGCTCCATCGGGCCGATACCAGGAGGCCCGTAGAGCTCTGACGGGCTTCGTGCGGTCTGGTAGCAGCTCAGACCTTCGCCGAGGAGTCTCAAGCTTCGTTAAGAAAGGCATGGGAGGACCAACCCGTGCGGCAAGCCGTATGCGCACGAGCGCGGTGGCAGCATCTTCCCTGGGGGGCTTTCTGGCCGCTGCTCGCGACGGCACAGACCCGAGCATTAACGCTTGGGTTGCCTCGGTAAGGCAGCGAGGGCTTTCGGCGCAAGACGCGGCACTTGAGGTTGTGCAGAAGCTCGTCCCGACCGGGGGAAGCGTTGATGAGGAGTCTGCCAAGCACGCGATGGATCAGGCGATTGCCCATCTCTATGAGATGGAACCCGACGCCGACATCCTCAACCTCACAGACGACCAAATCGCCAACGTCATGGCGTACACCGTGGCGTTCGACGCCTACAACCGCGTCCAACTCGAGCTCGGCCGAGTCTTCGAGAAGCTGAAATATGCGCCCCGGCTCATTCAAGAACGTCTGGCGCAGGTGCTCGACTACATCATGGTGGTCGTTAATCGTTCGATGGAAAAAGTACGCGCTGGAGGTGTGCAGCGATCCATGCGAGAGATTGCGGCCGCAGCGTTACAAGACGCGCTTACGGTCTTTGCAGAATCATGAAGATAATTTGCTCAAGTATTGACGCGTTGCCCAAGTGCTTGCCCGCCGGTTCCCGCGCATTCACCTTCTTGGAAGCGTCATCGCAGTCTGACATTGGACGCATAGCCTATGGTTGGCACCGTGAACTGGAAAATGCGGGTTATGCTCCGTCGGTGCCAGTGTGGGATTTCGTGCTTTTCTGCTTCGCCATCTATGCGGCTGATGTGGCAGTCCTTCGCAAGGGGAGCGCAGACGGCTGGACACGTCAGATTGAACTTGAGGTCACACTCAACGATCCTGGTCCGTGGGAGAAAAGCAGGAATATTGCCGAAAATATGCTCCGAGTGCTGACCGGCGATTTCTGGACGCTTCAATTTCGTTCCGGTGGCCCCACACCACCAAACGGCCAACGCCGACTTTGTGATCGGGACTGTGTTGCGTTGCTTTCAGGTGGTCTCGATAGTCTTGTGGGGGGAATCGATGCCACTGCTCAAGGGCGTAGACCAATTTTTGCGTCGCAGCTTGCTTTTGAGGACTCCGCTCGCCAGATTGCTTACGCCAATGCACTGGGCGGAGGAGGCTGGCACCAGCAATGGAGTCACAAAGTTGTCTTCGGTGGAAGAAAGGAAACGTCCACCAGAGCTCGTTCGATGGTCTTCTATGGACTGGCGGTGCTGGCAACTTCGCTGCTGGCGGTTAGCCGGCCGGAGATCCTGGTTCCGGAGAACGGATTCATTAGTCTCAACCCTCCATTGCTACCTGGCCGTATGGCCAGCCTCAGCACTCGAACGACACACCCTTTGTTCATGAGGCTGTTGCAGGCGCTGCTCGACGCTGTAGGCATTGATGCGCACCTATCAATGCCATACCGGTTTCAGACGAAAGGAGAAATGCTGCAACAGTGTGCCGATCAGGTGCTGTTGGCCAAGTATGGTTGCGATACGACCAGTTGCGGTCGTTTTCGCACCTACAATCGAACTCACTGCGGACGTTGTGTGCCATGCATGGTTCGCAAGGCCGCTGTCCTGCATTGGGGAGCTGCCGACACAACCACGTACAGGTTTTCGTCGCTCTCGGCTGCTGGCAAGACGAGTGCGGACGATCCCATGGCGGTGGCCTGTGCGGTACTTGCCGCCGAACAGCGGGGAGTCGATTCGTTCCTGGGGGCGACACTTTCTTTTGCTTCCGATGCCGACCGTCAACACTATCGGTGCGTTGCTGAGCGGGGTTTGGCTGAGCTGGCAGTATTGCTTCGAAGGGATGGCGTGCTGTGATGGATTTTCATTGTCATCTGGATCTCTACCCTGATGCGCGGCAAGTCTACGCCGAAGCGTTGCAGCGCAATGAGTTTGTCTGGCTTGTAACGACGAGTCCAAAGGCTTTCGCAGCAACGTCTAGAGTTCTTCCTGCCACACAGGGGGTCTTCATCTCACCTGGGCTCCACCCGGAGGTTGCAGACAAGAAATTCGGCGAATTGGAGATGTTGCTGTCTCAGATTGAGATTTGCACCGGGGTGGGTGAAGTTGGTCTCGATGGCTCGGCACGGTACAGCCAGTACTTCGATCTTCAGCAGCACATCTTCAAGTCTGTAGTGCAAAGGTGCGCCAGACTGGGCGGACGAGTGCTCAGCATTCACTCCCGGGCCGCAGCAAAAGAGGTCCTAGACACCCTCGAGGCGAATCCTGGTTTCGGTGTAGCAGTTTTGCATTGGTTCACAGACTCTCCCTCTCAGCTTCGCCGAGCGGTGGAATCAGGATGCTGGTTCAGTGTCGGACCAGCAATGCTAGAAACTGCCAACGGACGAAAGCTGGCTGCGGCGATGCCACGCGACCGCGTGGTGCCCGAGAGTGACGGACCATTTGCCAAGGTGCGCGGCGCGCCCTTGATGCCGTGGGATGCCAACACGGTGACGGTCAAGCTTGCCGAGATATGGGGGGTACAGCAAGAGACGGTGTTGAAGGGACTTCGATCAAATGGGTTATGTTTGGCCAGGCTCCTGACTGGTGGGGGATCTTGATCTACGAAGGCTGGCGCACGGAGTCAGTGGAGAGCGATAGAGACAGGTACGGGTTGTTCGGCGGTAATTCGATGAATAGAACACGCGGGTCTTCCAGCAGGTAACCGTGGAGACGCCGCGACTTCCGCGGCCCCGTGACCGTGCACGTCCAGATGTTCAGACCGTTTTGCTGCTTGCGGTGGAGTTGCAGCTTCTCGAAGCGTTTCTGCACCCATTGCCAGTCGGCTAACTGGTCCTGCTTAGCAAGGACGGCGGTCACGGGATGTTCCTGAGCGTAGCGCTGGAATACCCCGGGACTGACCAGATAGACGGTGTCGGCAACCGTATGCACCAGCGCCTTGGCGTCGTTGATGATGAGCCCCCGCTCTTCGATACGCTGGCGGAGCCAGGCGACAAAATGCTCACCAGACGGCGTTTCCTCCAATCCTGAAGTCGTTGTGGGTGCCGGCGCCATCGGGTCGACCGGTACCCTTAACTCACCGGATTCGAGGAGCGACTCTTTCATGGTTGGCGGAAGTAGTTCGGTGGTGGACGAGAGGTCGGCCGGCGCCATGTCGGAACTGCCGAGCAGATCCAGAAGTACTTCGACGCCATCGCCGGCCGACTGCGCCGGCAAAGGCTCGGATGCGGCCGAATCCGTCGCGGCTGGCGAGGGCACAGGAATGGTTGGCTCCCCGTCTTCCTGCACTACCGCCACCGTGCCGGCGAACGGTGCAGGCCGCTCATTACCTTCCCAGATCAGCGAGGGCGCAAGCCGCAGGAGCGTGAAGGTATGGGACCAGCCCGCGTCGCTGGTAATGGAGGCCTTCCAGATGGCCTTGCCCTCAGGGGTCGGCTGCAAAATGCCATGGTCCTGCAGCACGTTGAAGACCGCGGTATTGTTGGATGGGATGCCGTCGATGCCCTGAGCCAGCAGATGGGCGCGCAGTTTGTCCGAGACCGTTTTGCTCACCAGCCACAGCGCATCCTGGGTCAGCCATCCGTCCGAGGCTTGCGGCTGATTCAGCTTGAACTCCTCCCGAAGCAAGTAGCGCAGGCCGTCCAGCAGCTTGCGTTGCAGCGCGTGCCGGGGTGCTGCCAGAGCCTTGCTGGGATCGCCGCCGAGTTCTTGGGCCACCGATGCCTGGTCGGCTTGCACGACCAGTTCGCCGAGCGTGCCGGCATGTTCGTACTGGCCCGCCAGCACGTACAGCAGCGCGGCCCAGAGGTCCGGATAGTTGCTGAGCCAATCGAAGATGGCTGCGTCAAGCAGACGCGCATACAGGAGGCCGGTAGCGGCGCCGTGCAGCCTGTATTCGCGATCCTTGCGGTAGCGGAAGCGGTACGGCCGCTGCAGCGGGCCATGCCAGGGGTGCCAGACGGTGCCGTCGGCGTACTCGACATACAGGTCCACGGCGATCTTGCCGATGTCGTGCAACAGCGCCGCATAGGCCGTGCCGGCGGTCCATGCCTCGGCCTGGGCCGCCTGCGCCTCCGGCGTGGCGCCGGCGGGCAGCAGGTGCGACTGCCGCAGCTTTAGCGCGTAGGCAACTATCTCCAGGCCGTGGTCCAGCATACCGCCCGGGTAGGCATGGTGGTGGCTTTCCGATGCCGGGAACTGCTGGACCAGCTCGGCGTAGCGCTCCAGCGGCGCCAGGTACAGCATGGCGAACTGCCGGCGCGACAGCGAGGTGCGCTGCCAGATGTGTTCCAGCAGCTTCTGCCGGCGTGGCGTCGCCAGCAGCGCTGCGGCCGGCTCCGGCCGCACCAGCCCTTTGCCGGGCTCGGCGGGAGATGTGGGCGTCGGCGGCGCGCCGGCAGTGGGCGGTACCGGTTTGCGTTTGAACAGCGAGAGCATGGCGAACCCCGGATGTTGGGCTGCTCGGGGGAGCCTTTTGGCCTTTTCGGGTAGGGCCTTTCCCCTTGGCCCCATTCCCTTGCCCCCTTCCCAGCCCTTTGGCTTTTACGAAGCCTTTGGATATAAGGCCGCCAGGGTTCGGGCGCCACGATCAATGCGGCATGGGGCAAGCCCGGCAAACCTGGAGCGCTGCGGGATTGTCGTCAGTCCTGGCCCAGGCCCGCATCGATGGCCAGCACGGGCCTGGGTTGTCAGGTCGTCGGAACGCCGTAGCGTTTGAACAGGGCCTCGAAGAAGGTCTTCACGTCGGCCTTCGCCGTGGGCACCTGCAGTTCCGCTGCCCCAAAGCGAAAGACTTCATAGCCGGCGAGTTTGAGTTCGCGGTCGGCCTTGACCATCCGCGCGTAGCGTTGCACGTCGGCGCTGCCATTGACGTCTGCGTAGTGGTGCTTGCCGTCGACCTCGATGACCACCCGCACGCCCTGCGGCAGCAGAAGCAGAAAGTCCATGCGAAACCGCAACAGGGCTTCTGGACCTCGCTCTTTGACCGTGCGTGGGTCCCAGTGCAGCCAGACCTCCGGCAGCAGCGCCGGCAGGTTCGGCACCGCACTGCGAAACCCCTCGAAGAAGGCATCGAACAACAAGGTTTGCGGCGGGGAGCTGAGTGGCAGGCAGGCCTTGAGACGCGCGTACAGCGAGCGCTTGGCCTGCGTGGCATCGGCGATCTGCTCGGTTTCTCCCCACCACTGCTGCAGATCGTTCCAGCGCAGCCCGTCGTTGCCGATGGGTCGGTCATAGACGAGCACTTTGTCCGCATTGGTGACGATCTCGACGTCGTTGTTCAGCGCATCGCGAAAGCGCAGGTCGGGCTTGTCGGGCGACGCGAAGATGAGATTCTTTGGCCTGCCCTTGGCCGCCGCGTGCAGTGAGACCAGGGAGAAGACCGGGTATCCGCCTTCCGAACCGGTCTCGCGCAGCTCGACGCCGCAACTGCGCAAAGGCTCGTTGACGCAGGCGACGAAGTGGCGTTGCGCGGCCTCGTCTGGCCGCACGTCGGCCGAAGCCAGCCCCTCCAAGAACAACGCAAAGCGACGGTCGGAGGCGTCATACGCGCCCAACTGGTCGAACAGCACCTCAGCCGGCCAATCCTCCGGGTTGCGATGGACGTGCTGCTGGATTTCAGCGCGCAATCCCGTGGGCTTTCCGCCCAGCAGGTGCATCCAGTCATCCGCATCCAAGATCCACAGGCGTTCCAACAGCTCGTCGAACCTGCGGGCATCCCCATACAGCTCTTCGCGATTGAGCCTGCGCGCGACCTCGCGGCGGTACCGCTTGGGGATGGGCGGACACGCGCTGTGGCTCCAGAGGATGTCCTGAATTTGGTTGCGCGTGGTAGCGTTCGGCGGGTGGCGCACCAACAGCTTGCGTGCAACTGCCGGCAGGTCCGTGTCCGCTACCGCGTCGAAGCTGGCGGTCATGCGTTCGCGCTTGGAACCATCAGCGGCAGGTGCAGGCAGTCCCAGTTCCTCGCAAAGCGTCGGCAGCATGGTGTGGGTGCCGGCATCCTTCAGCCCGAGCACCAGGGGCTCCAGCAGATTGCGAAGTTGCGCGTAGTCCATGGTCGCGCGACTCAACCTCGCAGCGCCATGGCGCGCAGCAGCGCGTCGATCTGCCCGAATGCGTCCTGCTGCCACTGTTCGGGTGTGCGATCACCCAGCGCGTGCGTGTCTTCGACGAAGCGCCTCACGCAGGTAGGCCCATGACCCTCGAAGGTGTCGAATTTGTCGGCGATGTGCCGGAAACCGCGCTCGCCGCTGGGATGCCCCAGTAGTGGGCGACATTCCTGTGCCAGCACTTCGATGCCGCCAGGGTAATTCCGCACGCAGTAGTAGATGTCGTAGGCGTCCTTCTGCTTGTAGCGGCCCGCCAGTGCGTGGCCTTTCATCGCCAGCAGAGCGGGGATCGAGCACACCGCGATCTCCACGCGGTTGGTTCCGCCATCGGGCATCGGGCCCGCCACAGCGACCAGTTGGTAGAACCGCATCGCCAGGTCGGCGCCATCGGCCCGCTGCACCGCGAAGTCATTGATCAACGGAGGATCGTTCTTGACGATTTCCGCGTCACGCGGCATCAAGAAATCGACCACGACGTCGATCGCTTCTCCACCATCTCGCGCGGGAACCTGGCGAACCAGTTGGAAGCGCCGAAGCCCCTCGCGCTGGGCGTATCCATGGCCTTGAAGCGCGCCGATCAAGGTTGCGTACTCGCCGTCGCCGAGCGCTTCCGCGTCCAGGCCGACGTCCACGTCGAGCGTGCCCACATGAGGCATGTCCTCGTTGGCCAGCAGCAGCCAAGGAACCGCGCCGCCGATGATGGCGAACTTGCCCTTGAAACTGCCGAGTATCTGACCGATCTCAATCAGCACGGATTTGACTGCCGCGGTCGTCCGGTCGTCGTATTCGGCGGCCGACTGTGGTTCCTGGTGTGTCATTTGGGCCATGAGAGCCTTTCTTGGCGCAAGTGCTCGGCAGCCTCGGTGCCGCGTTCGCCGGCAATGGATAGATCAAGGTAGGTTTGGATCGGGCTCGTGCAGACCGCGCCCGGCGCAGGTTCAATCGTGTCGGCGATCAGTCCCAAGTCCTTCGGCACGGTGATGACGACGTTCTCGCCTTTCGAGGCAGGCGCGAGCTTCAGCGCTGCCTGGAGCTTGCGCAGACCTTCCTCGTCGGCAAAGAAGTAGTGCGTGCCGGTGCGCCCGTAAGGAGCGAGCCACTGCGCTGCCGAGAAGGAGGCGAAGGCAGCACGTCCCGGGCCGCCTTCGGCGCGCAGTGCGCCGCGGGCCGCGTCTTCGAACGCGCTGCCATGCAATGGCGTGTAGAACCGCAGCCGCTCACCTGGCGGTGCGGTGTAGCTGTCCCGCCATGCGTCGAGCAGTGCGTCCGGCTCTGAGAGGACGAGGCCATCGTCCGACGCGCGCGCCCATTCCCGATCGATCAAGCCGGTGCGCACATTGCTGACGTGCCCCAGGCTGACCCCGGAGATTTCCGACAACTCGGTGACGCGCCATGCACGGCCGGGCTCGCGCAGCATGGCGCGTAGCACCTGGGCCGACTTCGGCCTGAACAGCGACTTGAGTTCGCGTTGTTCGGCCGCGGGCTTGTCTGCCACCATGCGCTCGATGAACACGCCGCCGAAGGCGATTCGGGCGTTTCCCTCAAGGTCGAGATAGCCGACGCCCTTCTCTTCGCACAACTGCCTCACCGCGGGTGAGATGTAAGGCGCCATGAAGACGGGCGTGGCATGTGGGGCCTTCTGCAACACGTAGTCCCGCAATTCCAGCAGCGCAGAACGAGCGTATCGTGGCTGGCCATTCGACTTGTACTCGCAGATGAGCGTGTGCTGCCGCCCGTCCACGAGCAGCCGGGCGATCAAGTCCGGCCCCCAATCGCCGGACACGGCTTCGGCCTCGATGCCTTCGATCTGAAGGATCGGGATGTTCTCAAGCAGCCGCCGCAACGCTTCGCCGGCACGGGCTTCTGCCTCTTTCATTGGATTGACCTCTTTCAGCATCCGCTGAAAATACCACGTTTTTTGAAATATCCGCAAGGGTTTCACTGACATGCATGTTTTCACCAGGTGCTGAAAGTGGCTATAATGGTGAAAATTCTGGACGCAGCAAGGAGCATTCCTTACTATGGCTGCGTGCTGAGGCCAACGCCAACCCCGGGCTGTTCCGCCCACCGAGCCATCTGATCCTGGAAGTCGTGCCGCGCGATCCCACGCGGGACGCCTACCTTCCAGACAATATGCAGGGGCTGATGGGTGGCCACTGGCGCCGCGTGGAGATCGGGCGAAGCTGCTGGCTCTTCTTCCGCTACGACGCCAAGGCCAGAACGATCACGTTTGCCGGCTTCCGCTGCGGAGCGCGATTAGACTTTGCACAGAATTTCGCTCATGGGTTGAAAACTCATACGGGATTCAATCAAGCGAATAACGAACGGGTATCAAAAGAAGCACAGGATGACCATGAGGTAGCCGAAATGAAGACCGCCGCACAGACCACCTTCGCAGAACGTCTCGGCCGGATGCTGGGCCGAGCGTGGCGAGGCTGCGTGCATCTGGATCGGCGAGCACAGGGCTGGCTACGTGCGCAAGGATGGATGCCGGGCGCTGCCAAGGCGACGCTGCTGGTCGTCAAGCTCGTTGCACTCGGTCTGTTGCTTTATGCCGCGTTCTGGCTGGCGCTGCTGCTTCTGTTCCTGGTCGCTGCGGCCTGGACTGCGCGCACGGCCGATTGGGATGATGAACCGGAACCAGAATGGCGCACCGGTGCAGATGGATTCGGGCTGTATCGAGGTGACGTGCGGATCGATATCGGCGATCCGCACGAAGACGGACAAGAGTAAGACCCTACTACCTCAAGGACTTCGAGACCGTTCCAGCCCCTTTTGATCCAGCGGATTTGGCTCCATCAGTTGCCATCGTCAGCATCTGCACCACGTTTCCAGCACGGACACCGACCCACCCCAGCGCGGCCACCCAGAACCCAGGCAGCACGAGGAACATCGTCGCCATCACGAAGTTCAGCAGCATGTCACCGAAGGCGTTGTTTAGGCCGATCAACGGGTCGAAGTTGGTGTGCGGCCGGTTCGCACCGAAACCCCAGCCGTAGAGCGCATCGAGGATCGTGCTGTCGAGCCAGCGCGCGAGCTGGAACCAGAAATCTACGAAGAACAACGCGAATTCCACACAGCTCACCGCGACCAAGGCCTTCAACTCGTAGGTGCCGAAGAGCAGCACCAGCGGGATGCAGATGACGAGTGCCATCTTGAGCAGCGACAGCACCATGGGCAACGCCTGGCGAACTACATCCATGGCCGGGAAGAAGCCCAGCGAGCCGACGGTCATCCCGAGGTCCCCGGCACCGCGGGTCACGATGTTGGGCAGTGTCTTCTCGATCTGACCGCCGTAGTCCGTATACACCGCACCCTGGTTCATCTTCTGTTGCTGCGGCGAGACCACGGCGCGGATCACCGAGTCGTTCACCTCGTTCTGCGACAGAAAGCCCGCCCAATGGCCGATGCGCGACAACAGATCGGGATCGACCTGAGCCAGCAGCCGGGCACGCAGGCCGTTGCTGCCATCCGACCACCACTGCTGGCAGGTGGGATAGCCTCCGCCGCTATCCACCTGAGCCAGCCCCGCATCGCGGGTAGCGTCGTAGGGCCAGGCCGTGCGCGGCGTGCTGGAGTGGTAAGTGTCGTAGAAGCCTGACGTGCTCTGGAAGTAGCTCGAACCGATCCAGGTCACGTCGTTCATCTGATCGTCGGAAAGCGTCGGCCGGTTCATGAACAGCTTGGCGCGCGCAGGCGCGTAGCAGTCATGCACGAAGTCGGCGACCTCCTGAGCCAACACCGGATCGTTGATGCGGGTGGCATCGACGTCCATTCGCATCTGCCGCAGATCGGTCCCGCAGGGAATCGCCGCGACCGCCGCTCCGGTGACGGCCTTCGAGATGGCGTGCATGAAGAACCACCACACCGGCACCAGCGCGCTCTGGTTGTTGAGCGTGGTGTAGGCGTTGGACCAGCCCGTGTCCGCCGGCTGCGGCACGTTGACCTGGCACTGCGCCGAACGGGTTGTGTCGAACTTGATGGTGCTGAGGTCGACCGGAATGAAAGGAATGCCGGCGAACATGATGACCATGATCGCCACCCAGACGCGGTTCTCGATGCGCATTGAGGACAGCACGCCCTTGTTGCCCTCATCCGCACCTTCGGCCCGCGCCCGCAGCCACTCATGGATCACGATGGCAACGAACGGCAGAGCAAACACGCCGCTGGCGACCAGGATGTTCCAGATGCCGTTGTTGATCACCCAGCCCACCAGGGTCAGGTAATACTCGAGGTAGTCCGTGGTGTAGAGCGTCATGACGTTCTCCCCGCCTCAGCCTGCACGCAGCAGTTGGCTGGCTTCGAGCAGCACGATGGTGACCACGGCCGCGATCTCGACGCGCAGCAGCCGCTGGTGCGACTCTGAATCGGGTTCGCGCTCGCGCAGGCGGCGACGCATCCACCACCAGCCATAGGCCGTTGCTGCATAGAGGAGCAGCCGCCAGGCGAAAAAGTAGCTCCTGTTCGCCCTGAGCCAATGCTGCCAGCCGTCGATGCTGCCGACGATATGGATGCCGACGATATTCACGGCCACGGCAATGCTCGCGACCAACAGCGCCACCAGCAACGCCATGCTGACGCGGCGGTTGAACAGCCACGCCGGCCGCAGCCAGTTCCCGATGGTCATGGCGTGCTCCGCGGCTTCTGCACTTCCTTGAGCCGGTCGCGGGTCGTGTCACCCTCGAAGATGCCGCGCGATCCGCCTGCCCTCGTGCTATGCCGTTGAATGATCGCCATCGCGGAGTTCCCGGCCAGCGCGCGCCGCAGTTCGAGCTCGGTCTTGAGGTTGTTGATCTCCTGCTCCAGCGCGCTGTTCTCCTGATCGACCGCCTTAGCGGCCAGCTCGTTGGCTGCGACGTTCGGCTCCTTCTTGCCGGTCAGCAGCGTGCGCTGCAACAGCAAGGCCTTCTCCAGCACACTGGAGAGCGCGGCCTCCGAGGCCAGGCGCTTGCCCAGCAGATCCTGGTCGGGCTCGTCGCGCAGAGCCTCGATCACACCGCGGGTGATCGGCAGCGAATTGCTGCCAGCCGCTTCCAGGTTCGCCACCGTTATCGGCTTCGCACGAGTCACCAGATCCTGCAGCGCCTGCAGCTTGGTCTCGTACTCCTCCTGGATCACTGGTGTCAGCCCCACGCCGGGCGTGGTCTGCGTCTTCGTGCAGCTCTCGCAGGTGCGCTGCTCGCGCTCGCCCAGCACACGGGTCGCAAAGGCCGCAGCGGCGGCGGGCGAAGTCCAGGTCTGGCAGGTCAGCCGATTGCCGCAGGAAGTGCGCGGGATCGACGAGGTGTCCGTGACGCTGCGGCCGTTGAGCAGGTTGTAGCCCGCGCGGGTCACGTCGCCCACCACCTTGATCGAGCCCTGCCCCGAACCGCCCGCGTTGCCGCCGCCGACCCAAGGCACGCCGTTGTTGCCCTTGTTCGACTCGGCCTGTTCGACGGCCGACACGGCATCGTTGCCGCTGACCGCATCGCGCAGCGCCATGCCCTCGGCGAGCTGGTCCCAGCCGGCCTGACCGCCCGCCATATCCGCCATCCGGTTGGCGATGGCCCGGCAAGTCATCTTCGAGCGATCGAAGTCCAGGCGGGCCTGCAGGACGCCATTGGTGAGCAGGTTGTAGAGACCAGGATCGGCGCGCTGGATGATCAACGCCGGCAGCGATGCCACGGCACTGGTGGCGTTCTGGATCACGGTGCTCATGATCGACTGGAAGCCGTTGGTGATGCCGTTGAGCTGGTTCTGCAGCGTGGTCGTGATGCTCATGTTTCCGCAGATCAGGTTGCTGTTCCAGCCGATTCCCACGCCGATGCTTTGCATGTTTCCGGCGCCGCCCATGGACACGGCCCGGCCACCGCCGATGCTGTAGAGCACATCGTCGCCGATGACGCTGCCGTTCACGCTCGCGCCGCTCGGATCGATGCGGGTCTGCGCCCATGCAACGCCTACCGCTGCCGTGAAGGTGCAGGCGAGTGCGACGGCCAGCCTGTAGGATCTTGCGCGTTGAATGAAACGGGAAATGGACGCTTTCATCGGATCACCTCACATGAAATCGACGCTGCCGAGAAACACCTGTCCGCGCCGCCGGCAGCAGGCATAGGGCCGCCACAGTGCCCAGGCGTAGTCACCCTGTTGGGCCTGCACTCGCGTATTGCTGTGCGGGAAGACCGCGCAGGTGGTCGAGAGCATCGGCGTCAGCTCCTGCCACTTGCCGGTCGATGCGTCGGTCTCCACAAGCGCGCCAGCGGGCCAGTAGCCATCGCGCGCTGTCGCGAGCAGCGGCTGATAGACGTGCGGCTGGGCACGGCGGGTCACGATGTCGCCCGCGCGCTGCGCAACCACGGCGCCGCTCTTGTAGTCGTCGGTCTGGTGCAGGAAGCCGCCGCGCGGATAGACGTTGCCCCACAGGTTCAGCGTCGTGCGACCACCGATCTCGCGCATGCCGGGAATCAACGCATCCGGATACACCATCTCGGGGACGTTGTAGCGCCAGGCCAGTGTGTCGAACGTGCTCAGTAGGTACGGCATGAAGGCTGTACCAGCGCCCTGGCAGGTGTAGCCGGAAGCGCTGGCGAACTGGCTGAAGACCGCGCCGGCGGGATGCCCGATCACGTCGGCGTTCTTGAACTTGGCGAGGTTGTTCTCGTTGTCGTGGTTGGTGGTGCCATCACCGCCGGCCCGGGCCGTGGGGTTGGGCACGCTCATCGGACGCACTTCGATCCAGGGGTTTTCGCCGGTGTTCGAGTAGCTCGACACCACTGCGTCGGGCACGTAATGCCGCACCTTCACCGAGGTGCGCACCGAGCAGCCGAACGGCGTGCAGAACAGCCAGTAGCAGATGCCGACGACGCGGTACTCCAGGCAATCCGGCGACAGTGCTGAGGAAACGATGGTGGCCGTGTCCAGGGCGAAAGACGACGCCGCGCCGGCCAACAGCAGCGAGGCGCCCGCCACGCGCATGCGACACGACGGGGGCGACAGCAGGCGGATCATGGCTGGGTCCTCCGATAGGTTTCGATGCGCGCCGCAGCGCGGGCGACATCCGACTCGCCGTAGACCACGTAGCGCCGGTCGACGACCACGGCGGGCACCTTGGCGATGCCCAGGCCCCAGGCATCCGCGACGTCCTGGTAGGCGCGCCCGATGCGGCGCTGCAGCTCTTGCCCGCCTCCGCGCAGGCGCTGCTGCACGATGGCTGAGGCTTGGGCTGGATCGGCAGGCAGGCCCGCGGCCAACTCGGCCTCGATACGAACCGGCAGGTCCAGCTCGATGACGCGCGTACCGGTCGCCACCTGCACGGGGTGACCGCTGTCGGTGATCACGAGCACCTCGGCCGCCGTCGCCGCCTTACTGGATGCGAACAGCGCGGCCCACAACGCGAGGGCCGTGCCGACGGCTCGTAGCTGCTGAGAGATGAAAGAATGGGGAGCCGTCATGCCGGGCGTCCTGGTAATGGATCGAAGCCCCAATCGAACGCCAACGCCGCCTCGGCCGCGACAAAGAAAGCGCACCGCAGCCATTCCGCTTTGGGGCTCGTGCGAAAGAGCCGCGGGAGCCGGGGCTCCCGCGAGGATCAAAGGCTCGCGACCAGCTGGACGGCCATCCGGGCATGCTCTTGCCAGAAGGGATCGACCAGCCGGCCGGCAAGCGCCCTTGCACGTAGACGCAGATGCTCGGCGGTGCAGTAGTTGTCCCAGCCGGCCTCGTAAGCTGCTTCGTCGCGCAACTCGTCGACTTGCTTGGCGACACCGGCGGCATCGTCCTGCGAACTGACGGGATTGCACCAGCAAATGCGTTGGCCTTCGACATGCCCGGCAAGCACCAGGCGATCGAGAGGATCACGGACGAGGACCAGCTCCGGCCTGAAGTCCAACGCCTCGATTTCCGAGGTCAGGTCGAACTCGTCCTTCGTTACGCACGCGGCGGCCAGCGCCATCGCCTCCTCGATCAGGCCGTGTTGTCCGAGCACGAGGCTGTACGGCGTCCACCAGGTTCCGTAGACCGGATCGTCCTCGGGGTACTCGATGTTGCCTTGACAGGTCACCGTGAACTGACGCCAGAACACGTCCTGACGGATGAAGGTTCCCGCGCGATAGGGAGTGGCCACGAAGGGCACACCGTCGAATACATGGATCTTGGGTTGCATGAGAAGCACCTTTGGAAGAAGGAGCGCGGGAGCCGCAGGTCCGCAGGGGCCTGGGCGACCCGCGCGGGGTTGAATGACACTGCGTGGAGAGGCCGGATGCAGATTGCGGCTACAGCAGACCGGCTTCGGCAAAGGAGTACGGCGCGCCCTCACCGACGATGAAGTGATCCACCACCCGGACATCGACCATGGCCAGGGCGGCTTTGAGCCGGTCCGTGAGCGCACGATCGGCGGCCGAGGGGTCGGTCACCCCCGATGGATGCTGGTGTGCCAGGATCAATGCCGAGGCGTTGAGGGCCAAGGCGCGCTGGACGACCACCCGCGGGTACACCGAGGTCTGGTCGACCGAGCCCTTGAACAGCGGCTCGTAGGCCAGCACGCGGTTCTGGCTGTCCATGAAGACGACCGCGAAGACTTCGTTGGGCTCGGCGACGAGCTTCAGACGCAGGTAGTCGCGCACGGCAGCGGGACTGGAGAGGCAAGGCCCGGCCTTGAAGATGCGGTGCTCCAGCAAGGTGATGGCCTGCTGGATGATCCAGTCCTCGTGCTGCGCGGCGATCAGGGCCAGTGACTCCGGGCGGGAGTCGGTAACGGTATAAGACATGGCGAACCTCCAGGGGATGAGTTGGGAGGACGCCCGCCCCTGGAGGGCGAACCCTCCGGGGACGATGAGAATGCGAACAAGGGAACAGCGGCATCCGCCACCGCTCGGGCAGTGGCTGTTCGCGTCGAGGGATGCGAAGCGAACGGGTCGATCAGCGCGGCCGGGCCGCGTCGTAGCCTTGAAGATCGTGGCTACCTGGGCATGTCGCCGATGGGCTCGGCAGGCATTTCCTTCGTTGATGGGGCATCGGCGCCACCCGCAGCCAGCAAGTCGATGGCCGACAGCAATGCGTCACCGTCGACAGGCCCGCGCAGCAGCAGCGTCTTGCCGGATTGGCGATCCTGCAGGCGTAGCGTGGGTGTGGCGGCGACGTGCTGCTGGGCAGCCTCGGCCGCCTGCGCGCGGATCACCGCATCCGGCCGCTCGGAGTCGAGGCACTGCTGCGCGTCGGGCGTGAGGTCTGGATAGCGCAGCCCCTCGGGCAAGCCCTGCCCGTCGCCGCGCGTATGGGCATAGACCCACTCCACGGCCTGCCAGAATGCGGCGTGACCGCCGGTCTGGCCGACGCACTCGACCAGGCGCGCGTCGGCGGACGCCGCGGGCTCGTGTATCGATAGCGGCAGGTGATGCCACTGCCAGGCGACCTCGGGATGTTGGTCGATCCAGCGTTTGAGCACGGCGAAGTACGCGCGGCAGAACGGGCATTCGAGGTCGGCGTACTCGACCACGGTGAAACGCGCATCCGCCCGGCCGTAGCGCCAGGGCGGCCCTGCCGGCGCCGGAGAATCAGGCTCGACCTGAGCCGCAGTGGTGACTGGCAATTCCGCGCGAGAGGGACGCGCGTCAGGTCTTGCGGCATGCAGATGCAGGAAAGCCCACACAGCCGCAGTGAGCAGCATCGCGGTCGCCAGCAGCCCGACGAGGAAGAAGCGGGAACGGACAAGGCGAGGCAGAGTCATCGTGCCCTCCTTCACGCCAACGCATCGAGGGTGAGCGACTCGATGCCGCGAGCGCTGTCGATCTTCTCGGCCACCTTGAAGGCGGCATCCAGCTCACCGATGCCGTACTGCTGCATCAACTGGAAGCGCTCGGCCTTCTCTTCCGGTTCGGTCTGGGCCAGCGCCAGGTACAAACTGGGCGGCACCGCGCGGAACAGCACTTCCATCGACTTAGAGAGGATCACGCCTTCGGTGAACTTGCCAGCCTCCTTGCGGGCTGACAGCATCAACGCCTTCTGCGCCGGGTTCAGCTCGCGGAAGCGCGCGATCTTCTCCACCTCGTCCGGTGGCATGGAGAGGCAGATCCACCACTCGATCATGTTGAGCATTGGCTCAGCGGCTTTAGGCAGGTCGTCGATGTTCTGGGTCGCCAGCCAGTACCAGGCGCCGAGCTTGCGCCACATCTTGGTGATCTTGACCACGTAAGGCGCGAGTAGCGGGTTCTTGGTGATGATGTGGCCTTCGTCAGTGACGTTGATGATCGGCCGGCCGAGGAACTGATCGCGCTCGGCGATGTTGTTCACCGTGTTGATGAGGCTGATGTAGGCGATCGAGAGCTGGGCGTTGTAGCCCTCGCGGGCGAAAGTGGCCAAGTCGACGATCGTGATATCCGCCTCGGGCCAGGGCGTACCGGGACGGTCGAACATCTCGCCGTCCACGCCCTGGCAGAACATGTCCATCGCATCGGCCATCTCCAGCAGCCGGGCACGCCGCGTCTCCGGGAGCGTGGCGTCGCGAGCTCGCTCGCGCAGTGCATCGCGCACGTCGCGTGTGAGTACCGTGCGCTTCTCGGCCACGCAACGCTGCGCCGCATCGAGGATGCACTGACGGATCAGGCTGCGGTCGGCGCGCGTCATGCGAGCCTCTTCCTTGTCCTCGCCGCCGGTAATCATCAGCCGCGCCGTGATCTCCAGTTCGCCCAGCACGTCGCGTTGCTCGTCCGCATCTGACACCTGCGCTGCCTGGTCGCGGTCCTCGTCCAGGGCGTCGGCGTCCAGGGTTTGCACCTGGCTGGGCGTGTCCACCAGTCGATGGGCGTCGGCGAATGGCGCGAGGCTCACCCCCGCACCGGGCGCGAGCTTGACGCGATGCACTGTCAGCCCCAGGCGCGCGGCGAAGTCGCCGAACAGGCCGAAGCTGTTGCCGGCCTCGACGATGAACAAGCGCGGCCGGTAAATCGCCGTCACCTGGTTCAGGATGTTGTTCAGGGTCGCGCTCTTGCCCGAGCCCGTGGGGCCGAACAGGAACAGATGCGCGTTCATCTGCCTGTCCAGCCGGTTCAGAGGGTCGAAGGTGATCGGCCCGCCGCCGCGGTTGAAAAACGTGATGCCCGGATGCCCGGTACCCTGGCTACGACCCCACACCGGTGCGAGGTTCGCGGCATGCTGCGCGAACATGAGCTGCGTGTACCACTGCCGCTTGTCGAGAGCCGGATCGAACACGCAGGGCAGCCAGCGCAGGTAGCTGTTGAGCGGCGCCACCTCGTCTTCCTCGCGCACCGGCTGCAGGCCGGCGTTGAGCATGACGTTGACCAGTTGCAGCCCGCGCGCGTCGAGCTGGGCCAGGTCGCGGCCGCGCAGATAGAAGGCCAGCGCGCCGCGATAGAGCTTGTGCGCGCTGCCGATCAGGCCGCGCGCCTGCTGCACATCCTGCCGGGTCTGCTCGGAAGCCAGGGTCTCGCCAACCGATTTCTTGCTCAGGTGGTTCAGGTGCGCTTCAAGCACGTCCTGCGGCGTGGCGACCAGCGTCAGGCACATCACCGTGTCTTCCGGCATCTGGTCGAACAGTGCGTTGACCGCATCGCCGCCCTTGCGCGCCTCGCCGGTGATGTGGCCCGTCGAGGGCGGCATGCGCAGGCGGTCCATCACGATCACCCGGTGCGGCATGCCATCGAACAGCCAGGTGCCGTTATCCACGTCCGAGCGCGGCTGGCCGAAGAACAGCCGCTGCGCGAAGTCCTCGCTGGCCAGTTCTATCTCGCCTTCCTCTGCCTCCTCGGGATAGCGGGTCAGTGCGTAGAAGCGTTCCCGGTCCTCGGCGATCGGACCCAGCAGCGTAGGGTGCGGATTGAACCAGCGCAGCAGCCAGTCGTGGATGTCGGCGGCGGCCAGACGACGGGCTTTCACGCCCGCGTTGGCGAGTCCGCCGACGAGCCGGTCACAGATCGTCGCCAGCGCTTGCTCGGGTGACTGGCCGCGGCGGGCCGTTGCGGCGTTGGGCGTGCGCCGATAGACCACCATGCGCACCCGCCGCGCCTGGCCGCGCCACGGAAGGCGCGTCACCGTCGTGTCCTCGAACAACCCACCGGGCTTGGCAATGGCGCGCAAATGGTGCGCGAAGAAACGCAGGTAGAACGCGCTGAAGGCGCTGCCCTGAGCACGCGGCCGCACGTAGCTTGCCAACGTGCGCAGGTAGTTGTCCCAGTTTGCTTCGTCCTGGGCGTAGAGCTGGACCACCCAGGGGTTCTCGTCGAGCTCGTCGAACGAGTCCTGCAGCGCGTTCTCCAGCGCATCGCGCGCCTGCCACAGCCAGGCCATCTCGCGTCCTTCGGTGCCCAACGGTGCCAACTCGAAGAAGGCTGCGACCGACTGCCCGTCCTCCAGCAGCATGCTCTTGGAGCCCGACAGGTATTCCACCCAGGGCAACATGTCCGCAAACGATGGCGCGACGCCGTAGAGTGCCTCGTGGTCGGCTCCGGTCGCGGGCCGGCGCCGGCCTGCATTAAGCCCGCTGCCAGGTTCCGGGATGCCTGCATCGGCGAGCGCGGCCACATGCCGCTCCCAGGTATCGTCTGTTGCATCGGCGATGTTGGCTGACGGGATCGCAGGCGTGATGGACGGGGCTATCTTGCGCACCCAGGGCATGGACCAGGCCATCAGTAGTCCTCCACGCGCTCGCCCGGCATCGCGTATTGAACACGCTGATACAGCGGAAACACCGTGCTGTAGCCAGGCACGGGCACCGGGTCGGTGCCGGCCAGGTGCGGGAACACGTACATCACCAGGTCGGGATTCGGCAGGCGCTGGAATTGCCGATAGATTTCGGTGCTCGCCGTGCGCATGTAGGCGGCGTTGGTGGTCGGCGTTGCCTGCACGTCCGCTTCGGTCAGCGGGCGGCGCAGGCTCTGACGCGCATCGAGCAATTGCCGTGCTGCCTGCCCGCCGGCACCGCGCCCGCCGGTCTCATGCTGCCAGACGTCGAGCATGGTGTTGTCGCCGTGCGGCAGCAGTTGGTCCTTGCTGGTAGCGCAGCCACCCAGCACCATGACCGCGAGCAGGATCGCGGCGACTTCAGTCCAGATCCGACGCATGGGCGCCTCCGATGCGGTGATTGACCCGGCGCCCCTTGGCGTCGTAGTCGATGTTGAGCGGCTGTTCCAGGTGCACGGCGACCTTGGCGCCGGGCTGTACATAGACCGCGGCGAACGCCTGGCCGTAGAGCTTGTTGACCCAATCGGCCATGTCGCGCACGCCGCCAGCCAGGATGCGGCCCATCGCCTCGGTGCCGCTGATGCCGACGGTACCCAGCGAGCCGTTGCTGTTGGCGACCACGGCCACGCTGCCATTGCTGGACTTGATGAGCGACGCCGCGCCAGCACCGGCCGCGGTGATCAGCGCTTGCGAGCCGAGATACTGCTGGGCGTTGCTGCGCCGCTCGCCCGAGACGCATGGGATGCCGTAGGGATCGCTGATCCAGCCCAGGCCGCCGTGTGTGGTGCTGTTGCCATTGGTGCCATTGGCTTGACCGCCGCTGCCCTGCGCGCGGTTGCCGTCCTCCGGCACTGTGCGGATCGTGCCGTCCTGGAACACGAAGGTGACGCTGCGAATCTGGCCGCGCACGCACGAGAGCGTCCAGTCGCCCGAGGCTGTGCCGCTGACGACGGCGCCGGCCACGTCGGGAATGTCGATGCCGTTGGCGGTCAGGTTGTCCGGGCCGATCAGCACCTTGAACGGGTAAGGGTCGTTCACCGTGCCATCGATCGGCACGCGACCGATCAGCGCGGTCATCGCGATTGAGCCCATCAGCGTCGAATTCGACGGCACCGTGTAGACCGGCTTGGCGGACGGACGCACCGTGCTGGCGGCCTGCGTGCCGGCATCAGCCGCCGCATCGGCGGCGTTCGAGAGGGCTTTCTGCGCCGGGCCGAAGCTCGTCGGGAAGTTCAGCCCGGCGGTCGTGCCGCCGTTCTTGGCTGGCTTCGCGTCGTCCGGCTCGACCCAGCGCGTGTCACCGCTGCTGCTGGGACGGGCGCCGTTGCTCTGACTGCCGAAGTTCTTGCCGTCGCCGTCCTCCAGGCCCAGCCCGACCGGCAGATCGGCTTGGCCGCCCTTGCCGGAGAGACCGTCGAGGCGACGCTGCAGGTCTTGCAGCAAGCCCTGGGTCTGCTGGCGGTCGTTGGTCACCTGCTCGCGGTCCTGCTGCAGGCGGCTGCGCTCGCCGTCCAATGCGGTCTGGATGCGCTGGTCGATCACGCCCTCGCGGGCACGCATGCGCTCGTTCTCGGCCTTCTGGTTCTTGTTGTCGGTGAGCGCGGTCTGCAGCTCGTTGCGCAACTGTTTGACCTGCGCCACGAGCGTGGCGACGGTATCGCGCGGCGTGTCGCCCTCGATGCCCAGGGCCTTCATTTCCTCGGGTGTGAGCTGGCTGGCGGCGCCGGCCGGTACGGGCTTGGCGCTCCGCTCGCCGGAGAACAGCTTGATGCCGACGAAGACCAGCAGCAGCCCCATCGGGATCAAGAGCCACTTCAGGAGCGGGTTACTTTTCATCGCCGGCTCCCTCGGTCATGCCGGCGGCACCGGCAGGCGGCAGATTCACGGTGGCGTCGATGCGGCCGATTCTCGGCAGCAGCGAATCGGCCAAGCCATGCCCGCGGGTGACGAGGTAGACCACCGTGGTATCGGACGACTGTCCGGCCGGACCCAATGTCGGGTGCTGGAACGTCGCCGCCACGAAATCGCCCTGCAGGGCGCGCGGGTCGAGGCCCAACCAGTGTGCGGTGGTATTGGTGAGCCGCACCGCCGTCACCCACTGGTCTTCGAACCGCCAGGCGGCCAGCGCCCGTGCCCGCACCGGCAGCGTGGGCAGCAAGGTGTCCAGCGCCAGATCGCGCCGCAGGTTCACGCGGCCGATGCCGGCAACAGGTTCCACGGTCCGCAGCGGCGCATACAGGTTCTGCGCTGCGTAACGGGTCAGGACCACGGCCACCGGCGTTTCGCGCTTGTGGGTAGGCGTGAGACCCGACCCAAGCGTATCGTCCTGCGTGTCGTCCTCGGTGCTCGGATGCGCGCCCGCCTGCTCGCCGTAGTGCGCAGGTGTCGCTTCGCCTTCGACAATGCGCACCGGTTCCAGCGCGGCCTGACCCGCCTTCGCCGGCTCGGCGGCGATGTCGAGCAGGATCAGCGCCCCGGATTCCACGTCCTGCAACTGCAGCCGCGTGGATGGGATGGGCTTGCTTGCTCGCAGGTAGATCGCACCGCCCGCGCTTTGCACGCGCAGACTTTCGCCGACGCCTGCCGGCACGCCGATGCGCACGTTGCGATCGATGAAGACCACGCGCTCCTGGCCGACCACGAGAGGCACGGCCAGCGGCAGCCGCTCCCAGCGCAGAATCTCCATAGCCTGTCCGGCGGGCACCAGCCCCAGGCCGAACAACATGCCGGCCAGGGCCGACGGGATGAGTCGCTTCATGGGGTCTCTCCCTGCAAAGGCGCGGCTGGGCTGACCGGCGTGGCGGGCTTGCCGGCGGGCGCCGAAGCCTGCGGGGCCTCGATGCGCTGGGGCGCATTCGCATAGCAATCCAGCGCCAGGCCGAAGGGGTTGTGTTCGGGATCGATGTCCATGCGCACGACCTTCAGTGCGTAACGCACCAGCGCGCGCTTGACCTGCTCCGATCCCAGGTACTCGTCGGCGCTCACGTCCAGCGTGACGATCCAGTCGTTCGCGGACAGCACCTGTACGCGCGATGCCGGATCGTCGCCGTAGCCCCGGCCGGGAATCTCGTAGATGCCGCGCACGCGCTGGCGCAGCTCGCCGTTGCTGCGCCGGTACTCGTAGTCCTGCTGCAGAAAGGCCCGGCAGCTCGGCGTGAAATAGGTGGACAGCGCGCGCAGGTTGCGCGGGTAGTCCTCCTCGCCATTGGTCGGCCAGCGCTGGGCCTGCTGCCAGATGTAGAACGTGAAGGCATAGACGCTCTCCGGCGGCACCTCCCACCACTTGCGGGTGCTGCCCGAGCGCAGGTCCGGCGGCACGTGGATGGTCAGGCTCTTGGGCGCGCTCCACCAGCCCGCGCCGAGCAGCAGAGCTACCACGAAAAGTGCGGCGGCGCCCAGGCGCAGCGTCTTCACGTGGGCCTGCAGGTGCATAACCTCGTTGCGGAATCGGCTCACTGGATGGACCTCCTATCGCCGCGCGCCGCCCGTCCCGCGGGTGGAACAGCCGCAGCTGTTGTGGCGTGGTGGCCGGGACGCTGGCGCCGCGTGGTCCACCAGCCCGAGCGGGTGATGAGCTGCCCACCGCCGACGTGGGCCGCCAGCGCAGGGTGGCGCAGCGCGAGCTTCCACTGGAGCTGGCGGTACAGCCAGGTGTCGGGCCGGCCACGCTTGTACCGACGCAGCAGCCCCCCGCCAACGAAGACGCCGATGCCGATGCCCACGACAATCAGCGTCGGAACCATGGCGATGCTGTGGGTGAGCCACGCCAGCGGCACGCCGGAAACGAAGCCGGCCGCGGCCGACAGGCCCGCGCAGACCCACAGCTCGTCGGCGGTGAGCCCGCGCACAACCACCGGATGCCGGTTCAGGCGATGCGGCAGAAAGGTCACGAGCCCGTCGCGCGGGATGTCCCGCGGACTGTCCATGGAGCCGACCATCGGTTGCGGCCCCTTACAGCACGCCGGTGGCCTTGGTCAGCAGCCAGATGCCGACCACCAGCAGGATGGCACCGACCGCCACGGTCAGGCCGAACTGGCCCCATGTGGCGCGGCCGGTGTGGATCTCCGCGTAGCGCGTGTAGGCGTGGTAGCAGACGCCGATGAACATCGAAGCGACCACGAGCAGTGCGACCAGCAGCACGATGTCGTAGCCGTAGTTCTGCAGCGTCTGCATGATGCCGCTGCCCGTACCACGCGACGGATCTTCCATCGTGGGCAGGCCGGCCGCGTGCGAGGACAGCGGTGCGACTGCGCTCGCCAGCGGCGCTAGTGCAGCAGTAATACGCTGCGGGGTGAACAGCGGGAAGCGGGAGGAAGCGCGATGCGCAAGGGAAGAAGCGTTCATGGCGGAATACCCTTTCGTGGAGGTCAGGACAGAAGGAAGAAGCTCAGCACCAGGTACATCGCGACAAAGCGCACGATGACACCGAGGAACTGGCGTTGGGACAGGCGCTGCTCGGCCCAGCCGACATAGGCGGTGCGCATCGCCCATACGCCCCACAGCAGCAAGATGGCGAAGACGAAACCGAGGACGACGGTGGAGACGGCCGCGGGAGTGAAGCCGCCGTTGGCCTGGAAGGCGGCGACCTGAACGGCGGAGGGTGTCATGGCGACGGCTCCTGCCGTTCATCGCGGCGCACGTAGTCGCCGGTCAGGGGAATGGGATCTCGCGGCTGGGCACGCTGTGGGACGAGGTAGTCGTGGATGCCCGCTCGGACACGCTTGAGATCCGCACGCAGCCGGGCGTAATCGAAGTGGTAGCGGGCGCGTTCCTGGTGTGCGGTGTTGGCGGCATGCTCGGCCAGCCGGTCGGCCAATTCGATCTGGCGCGCCAAGGCAGCGAGTTGCTCACGCTCCCGCGCGTCTTCCGCGGCGATGGCCGGATGCCCGGCCGAAAGCAAAATGGCCAGCGCGAAGGGCAGAACGGCCATCGCGCGAGGCCACGCTGAGGTGCGTCGGCGAGTCTGTTCCATCGTGCCATTCCCCGTTGAAGCGAATGGCGCAATGCTGCGCCCGGTATTCGGCTCGCGCCGCAATCAAACGGAACCGGTGGCCAACCGTGTTTTAGATGTGCTGCTCGATCATCTGGCTAACGCTCTATTTGCTGTCGCAGGAGGGCAAATAGAGCGTCAGTCACCCTCACCAAGAAGCAGCACGCAAGGATCACCTATAGGCGTCAATATCGTTGTCTGCCGCTTACCTCTCGTGACGCTGACGCGAAAATTCTGGCGCGCTTGGTCATTGATTTGCTCCCTGGAGTTGAAGCGCACAATGCGGTCTGGGTTAGCGACTATCTCTCGCTTTACCCGCTTCGGCCAACCTTCAAAAATTATCACCTCGTCGAACTGCTTCCCCTTCGCCTTGTGCATGTTCATCAAGACGACACCGGACTCAGGTTTGGCCCTCGTAGAAAAGTGTTCTTGGACAAATGCTTGTCGAATGATCGTCAGCGCATTGCGATATCCGTTGTCGCGCCAATCCTGTGAGAGCTGCTGGCGAAGTTGAGTGCCCCGATCCAGTAGGCGAATGTTCCTGACTTCTTCCGCGATCTCTTTCAGGCGTTTGCATGCGCCATCTTCCAGAACGCGTCGCACGGCTCGCCAGTCTTTGTCTGGATCGCCCGTAAAGACAAGCGCGTGCACCTGTTCGTATACCGCCAACACGTTGACGAGGATACTGTTCTTGCGAATGGCTTTGCCATTAGCACGATTCGCCAGCAGCTCTTCATAGGCGCTTCGGATACTTGCGGCCTCTTTCAAGGCCCCCTGTGTTGGTTCATTTCCGTCTTTGCCCTGGAAGTAATTGCACAACAGGTCAATGAACTGCGCGAAATGACGCTCATCCTCTGAGGGTTGCATCAAGAGCCCGATGACTTCTGCTCCAAGAATTGCAGCTTCCATCTCGATGGTTGCTGTGTGAACCACCTCCGCCATCCCTGCCAGGGGGTGACGCAGGGCATCAGACACTAGGCGCGTCATTCTCTTGGTTGGTACAAGAATCGCCAGAGACCAGTCTTCGATGCCCTGTGCGATCAAACGCTGGCGAGCCGCATAGATCGTTGTCACGAGTTTCGTCATCGCCGGGTCAGGGAACGGGTCAAACATATCAAATGCGATGCCCGTGTATTCCTGCTGGCGAAATCTACCGGTGAGTATGTCATTCCCAAAAATGGCGATGTCCGTTCCAGCGCTTCGATGATTGTCTGTACTGAGGTCAATTTCCGTCGGGGTGAACGCCTTCCGGAAGTGATCAAGGCGAGCGGGGTCGGCACCGATCCAGTCGTAAATTCGCTGCTCCGGGTCGGCAAGAGCGATCAGCCTGCAAAACTCGCCCAATGCCTGAACCACGCGCCATTGCGCATCGTTGGTATCTTGGAACTCGTCTAGGATGATGACCGGATACATGGTCGCAACGAGACGGCGGATGCGCTCGCTACCATGCAGAATGTCCCCTACGTACGGGGCAAAGAGATCGAAACATATCCTCCCCTCTTCCGTTGCCAGGCGGGTTCGTTCTGCGGCTTCGGCTGCCTTCTTGGCTGCCTTCAGCTCATCCGAAAGATTTCTGGCAGGGAAACCTGACCTTACCCCAGAGAGAGCGATGGCCTCATTGGGCGGGGTGAGAAGCGTCAAGCGACGAGGAAGGCCTATCAGATAGCCATGTGTCTTTAGGACACGCCAGAAGAATGCATGATAGGTGTCGACGTCGATGAGACGTTTCGTCGCAGACGGAATCTTCTGCTCATATTCGATGGCCTCCACCACGCGGGAAACGGTTGCGCGAGCGAAGCTGAGAAACAGAATTCTCTGACCGGGAAGGATATCCTGTCCGGCGATTTGTGCCGCTTTGATGATGGAGACGGTTGTCTTACCCGACCCGGGCCCCCCTGTGACGAGCAGGTGGCCATCCGCCTCCATTACATCCAGTTGACCCTTAGTCAGTTCCATCGGCACTGGCTTCCGGGTTGGCTTCCGTGTGCGCGGGCGCAGCTCCTCCACCGCCAGCTACAGGCGCGGGCATGCAAGCCGACTTCAATTTGCGCGCGGCGTCACGAAGCCACTCCGGGATTTCTGCTTCGCTGCACTGAGCAAGAAAATCGGCAATGCCTAAGTTGCCCTTCGACCAAGCGAAGTACTCGCCCAGCGCGGCTTCTGCCTGTGCTTCCGCGTCTGGGAACTTCTGCGCCAAGTGTGGTGGCCAGTCCAACTGCTTTGCAAATCGCTTCAGAGCCTCTTCGGTTGTGCCTTTCAGGACCAGATTCTCAAAGCCCTTTTCGTCGTGCATTAGAACCAGTTCGACCTGCGCCTCAATCAATGCCTTGTTGGCTTCCTCTTGCTTGTCGCAAATCGCGAAGGTTCGCTTACCGAGTTCTTTGTATAGCTGCGCCATTCCAGGGACGTTTTTCTCACCGTCTGCGTCAACCGTGCATATCCCGAGCGCCTCCAGGGAGAGATAGTTCTCCGAGTTGAGTTCAGCGAGACGGCGGCACACTACCGGGAACGCTGAATACTCAGTTGGCCCTTCTGCGAGAAGAACACGGCGAGCAAGCAAACCTTCACAGAAGCGTGTGCGGAATTCTTGCCTGTAGCGCTTTGGTTTCACATTGTCGGGTAGCGCTATAGCCCTTTGTCCCAACCGCCCTTCGGCGTCGCGCGCGAGCACAACGGTTTCCTCTGTCGCAAATTCCTCCAATACATAGGGCGAATGCGATGTAAAGAGGGCTTGAGATGCCAGTTTGCGTACTTCGTGGATGATCCGTTTCTGCGCATAAGGAGGGATTGCTGTCTCCGGTTCCTCCATGGCAAATATGACGTTCTGCTTGGTCTCAGCAATTTGGGACAACATCGCCAGGACAAGCATATTGATCGTGCCCGTGCCTTGGCGATAGAACGGCGCTGCATGCGTCCCATCGCCTGTAGCGATGAAGGCTGTGATGACCTTCCTTAGATGTTCACGAGTGAGGGTCGATACCTTGAGATGAGGTTCAACACCCCATTCTTTCGGGACGTATTTCTTCAGCGCAGTGTTGATGCTCTCTAATACAGGGGAAATACCCAACGCAGGATCGCTGGCGACTGAGATATCCGAAAGGGTGGTGAGGGTGTCCTCCCACATCTGCGGCCTGACTTCCTTCAAGCGCAGAATGATATCGAGCAAGCTGCCCCGCTCAAGGCTCAAAGCACGCGAACCGGTGCGAATGGAGCGGAGGTATAGAAAGCCGCAAAGCTGCTTGTGCTTTCTCGAAAAGGGATCGGGCTTGTCGCCTTCGGTAAGGCTGCGGGTGAAGTAGGTCGCCCCCTCGAAGTCGTCCTCTTCTTTGTCGTACCAACCATGAAAAGTGACGCGAAGTGCCTCTACGATCGACGCAGCATCGACGCCAGCAGGATTGGGGGCGTCATAAAATTTGTCCGAGGCTGAGTCCCAGAATTCGATGTAGTCGCCAAATTTTCCCTTCTGCTCATCACTTAGGTCCGCAATCGTCGCCTCTATAACGATTTTCGGAGCCGTGTCTTCCGCAACTTCTGCAGATGGCTCAGGCGGAGCGCCGCCCTCGGCCCCAACGTTTCCCGGAGAGGAATCGGGCATTTGGACATAAATACCCCCGAAGAAGTCATGCTCGTCAATCGAGGGCTGGCGATTGAGGCGATCCGGCCCAAGAACGAGATCTAGGGCCTCCAGTATCGTTGTCTTGCCGGTGTTGTTGTCGCCGATAAGAACGCCATGCTTGGGAAAAAGCAACCTCGCCTGTTTTATACCCCTGAAGTTCTCTATTTCTATGCGGGCTACACGCATGTTTTACCTTCCCTCCAATGTAAAACTTGTTGGCGTCGCTTGGCCGGTTGTCACTATTAGCCTCATCGAATCCGTTCGTTATCAGTTGCCAGCCATGACAAACTGATAGGCATCGTAACAGTCCGAGGAACTTTCAGATAGACATCCATTGACACAACCAAACTTCTTGGGGAAGCGTTGCTAGAGATATTTCTTGAACGTCGCCGCTACGATGCACACGGCCACACCGAGCATGACCGCGCTGGGCAGCAGGATCAGCAGCGGATGGACGCTGACGGGCAGCGCCAGGTAGGTCACCCACGGCAGCACAACCAGCGGCATCAGACTGGCTCGCGCGCGGTGGTAGACGAAGCCCGATTCGCGCCCGGCGCCGAACCTGCGAACGTCCCGGCGCACCAACCCGTCCACCAGGCCGACGAAGGCGGCCATCAGGAACAGCGGCAAGGCTAGGGTCAGCACCAGCAGCCGCACGAGGAAAACCAGTACGGTGTAGGCCGACGCGATCAGGTAGCTCTCCACGTGCACATACACCTGGCCCAGGTAGTAGCGGAAGTCATGAGCCTGGTTGTGCGCACCGGCGCGGGACTGCGCCGCGGCATCGCGTATCCAATCGAGCAGCCCGCTTTTGAGGAACATCCAGTCGTAGGCGTGCTCGATGAGCCAGCGCGCGCTACGCCCCGGCTCCTGCACGAGCACGCTGCGTGTGAAGTTCTCCGAGACCTGGGCGAGCTCGTAATCGAGCATGCCCTGCGCATGGTGCCAGCCCTGCTCGGACCAGAAGAAATGCAGACCGATGCACTCGATCACGATGCACAGCAGCAGCGAGCCGCACAGTACGCCGAAGAAGCGAAACGGCAGCGTGACCAGACCCGCGATCAGGCCTTGCTGGCGAACCTGCTGCCGTTGCGCGGCGACGGCCGGGTCGGTCATGCCTTGGCCTCCTCGGCATCGCCTGCCATCTGCTTGAAGTCGTCCACCAGGTCGGCCGGCAGTGCGCTGTCCTGCAGGCTGGGCAAACCCTGGTTTTCCCACCAGTCGCCGGCCTCGACGTAGTGCTGCCGCATGTAGCCGGCCAGCTCCTGCAGATCCTTCGGCATCGCCTCGTCGGGGTCTGGCGCCGGCAGCGGCATGCGAACCTTCCATAGGTTGCCGCCCTCGATCAGCGCGAAGCACTGCCCCTTGGGCAACGCGACGACATGCGACGGCTCGATCAGCGGCACGCTGGTGGTGGTGATGCGGTCCTGCGTGTTGGAGGTAAAGGCGGTGTTGCCGGTGGGATCGGAGCTGTCGGTCGCACCGCTCATTACCGAGGTAGCGTAGACCTCGACCTTGGGCAGTTGCCGCGTGAGCAGTTCCGCAGTGGCGGTTTCGCGCACGCGCAGCATGAACAGGTTGTTGAAGTTGCCGACCACCTGGCCGGCCTTGGCGCGGTTGCCGATGCGTGCCTCGATGTCCGAGAGCGTCTGGGTATAGGCCGTGACCTGCACCCCGGCGCCGCCGCCCTTGTTGATCATCGGGATGAACTCGTCGCCCATCAGCTCGTTGAACTCGTCGGCGTGGACGTTGATCGGCACCTTCACGCCGGCCGACGCGCCCGGCAGGCCGTCGTCGATGCCGAACTTGTAGATGTGCCCGGCCACCGAAACCAGGTCGCTGAACATCGAGTTGCCGACGGCAGCGGCGACTTCTGCGTCGGACAGCGCGTCCAGTCCGACGTAGACCACCGCGCGCTTCCTGATGATCTGCATCCAGTCGAAGATCGGCCGCGGGTCGGAGAGGTCCGAATAGTTCGGCGCGAGCAGTTGGGCGATCTTGCCGGTGGTCAGCTTCTCGAGCAGCGGCAGCAGGCTCGCGACGATCTTGTCGAAGTAGGTCCGGTCGTAGCGGACTGCGCTGCGCAGGCCGTCGAGCACCGGGTCATAGACCCGCACCTGCGAGAGGTACTGCTCCAGCGCCACGACGCGCTTCTCGCGACCGATCATGTTGCGCGGGATGTTCTTGTCGTTCAGCTTGGCTTCGAGCTGCACGATGACTTCCCAGGCCTTCGGCTCGTTCTTGGCGAAGAAGTGCTGGGCGTACTCGATAAACAGCGCGTCGATGTTGATGACGTGGCGCTGGATCAACAGATAGTCGGGGCGCTGCCCCAGCTCGACCAGGGCGCGCGCGATGATGTTGACAAAGCGCCAGGCGAACTCGCGGAACGCCGCGCTGTTGCCCTCGCCCGAGAGCTGGCCCGCGATGCGCGTGGCGACTTCGGAGATGCGACCGAAGCGGCCCACGGCGTTGTAGCGAGCCGAGATGTCCGGCCAGCCCAGGTGAAAGACGTAGAACTCGCCCTCCCGCCCCGCGCGCTTGGCTTCCACGTACATGCGCTTCAGGAGATCGGCATCGCCCTTCGGGTCGAAGACGATCACCACCTCGTGCTGACCACCCACCTTGCGGCGGATGTCCTGGGTGATGAACAGCTCAGCCAGGCGGGTCTTGCCTACGCGCGTGGTCCCCAGGACCAGCGAATGGCCGACCCGTTCGCCAATCGGCAGCGTCACGTCGACTTCCTGCGGCTCGATGCCATGCAGCCGCGGCAATCCGCCGACCGGTGGCAGCGGGCGCGCCGGATTGAACGGACTGTCCCAGGCCAGGGCCTTCGCCAGCTTCGAGACCGGAAACGACGCGAATTCCAGCCGCTCCTCGATGCGCCGCGCCACCCGATAGACCGCAGTCGGCTCGACGTAGCGGCGGAACTCCGGCCGGTGGGTCTGCACGAGCCGGTGCGTGTGACGCTGGTCCCAGCGAAAGCCCCGACCGATGAACAGCCGTTGCTGGCTGACCGGCACATCGCGGCTGGTCATCACGTAGCGCGGCAACCGCCGGATGTTGCGCCGGTAGCGCAGGATGGCCCAGGCATCCCTCCCGCGGATGACGCCAAAGGTGAGAAACGCGAGCGCGCTGCCCAAGCCCAGCAAGGGGCTCAGCGCGAGCGACCACGGTGCCACCAGGCACAGAAGCGCGGCGCCGACACACACCGCGACGGTGTAAAGCTCCACCGCGGGTCGCAGCAGTACCTCGACGGAGTGGGGCTGGGCCATGGCGGACGCTTCACCGTATTTCGCTTCAAGGCTCGATGCCGGTGGCTGTGATCAGCACCGGGTAGTGGCGGATGCCGAGCCGTTGCGCCAGGTCGTCGCCGGAGATTGGTGAAAGCATGAGCCCGGGCGCGAGCCGGCGCAGCGCGACCAGGGCCTCGGGCGTGGCCACGTTGACCACCAGTCCCACCGCCCGCAGTTCTTGCAGGGCCGCGCGCCGCTGCCGCAGCCAGGCGCGCGAGCGATCGTCGTCCCCCACCAGGAACAACGGCAACAGGCCCGGTGCGCGAATCACGCGGCGCGGCTCGTCGCCCGTCGTCAGCCGCGCTGAGCGAACCGGCAGCATGGCCGCCTCCGCATCGGTCGGATTGTCGACGCGGGGCATCGGTGTCGCAGCGGGCGGCTGGGCCGGGCCGGCGTCCTGTGGATTCAGGGCTTGGTAATACGGCAGGGCCGATACGCCACCACGGTCCTCGACGACGATCAGCGGTTGGGACGCGGTCGTCTGGGTTGACCGGAGAGCGGTTTGCGCGACGGCAGCGGTGGCCGACCACAGCCCCAGGGTAATGACAAGCTGGATGCGCTTCATGGCGTGCGGGTCCGGGTGAAAGAGTTGGAAGAAACGGATGCGTCCGGACCCAGCACGCGGGCAAGGTGCCGATGAACGCTGCGGCGGTAGCGGGCGGCCGGCTCGCCGCCAGCGGGCCGGTGGTAGCGGCCGATGGCGACCATCCAGTCCTCGCCCGGTGTGTGCTGCTCCAGGAGGATGTCCGCGGCGATGGCGAGATTGCGGTACGGGTCGAGCAGGTCGCAGGGATGCTCGTAGCGGTGCGCGTGATAGCCGAGATTCACCTGCCCTAGGCCAGCGTCGATGCGGCTGGCCGGGGTGCGTGCGAGCGCTCGGCGCAGCCCGGTGCAGGCCTCGGCCCGTGTGGCGTAGCGCTCCGCCTGGCCGGCGACGTTGAGGGTCCACGGCCAGGGAATCAGGCGGCCGTGCAGCCGCGCGCCGCTCTCTTGCAGAGCGACCGCAAACAGCACTGGCGAGGGTATGCCCGCCCGCTGTGCGGCGAGCTGGTATGCCGGTGGCGGCACTTCCTGGGCCGATGCGATCGGCACCCAGGCGCAGAGGGCCAGCACTGCGTGTGCGGCCCGTACCGCTGCTACTGGCGCTGCCATTGGCCGTTCACCTCACGCACCACGGCGGGCAACTCGCCGGGCAGGCTCAAGGACAGCCAGCGGCCGCCATCATGATTGAGCGTGATCGTGCGCCCCCGCACCCGGGCGGGGTCAATGCCGGCCTGCGTCGCCCACTGGCGGATGCGGGCATCGTCCTGGCGGCTGCCGACCATGTAGAGATCGAAGGCCGTGCCAGCCGCCTGCAACTGGCGCACACGCTGTTCGCACGGTGGGCAGTCGGCCTTGACGAAGACGGCGAGCCGGCCTGAGCCCTTGTTGCCGGAACCGGGAGCCCGTGCGCCTGGCAGGTTCACGCGCTGCTGGCCGGGAAACAGGCGTTGCCACGCGGCGTCGTAGGCGCGCTGGTAGGCCAGCGTTTTGCCCACGCGCCGCGACTCGGCCTGCACCTGCAGCTCCGCGTAGCGGTTGCGCTCCTCGTCGCTGCGGGCTTCGATGCCCAGGGCGGTGAGTGGGTCGAGGTTCGGGGAGTAGATGCCGAGCGGTCCCTGCATCAATTGCCGATAGCGCGCCCATTCCTCGGGCCGCAGTCCCCAATCCCGCGCGAGGCGTTCGTCGAGCCCGGCGTCGGTGCTGTTTTGCACCAGGCTCGGGGTCACGCGGGAGTTCGCCACCGGCGCCGCCTGCGCGAATCCACCGGCTGCCACGATGGCGAGCGCCACTGCGAGTCTGATCGCGGTTGCAAAGCCTGGCTGCATGGCACGCTCCTACGGCAGCGCGACGCGCACGGTCTGGTCGTCCATGCGGAAGACGACTGCATGCGCGTCGATGGCCTGGAGTTGCCAGGCACCGATCGACTCGCCCTCGCGCAGCAGCCGCAGGTCGGTGAGCACCGCGGCGCCGCGTGATGCGATCGATACGAAGCGTTCGCCGCCGCGCAGCTCCAGACCGACCACGTTGAACGGCGGTTCGGGCACTTTGGGCTTGGCCGCCTTTGCGGTCTTGTGGGGAGCTGCCGCGGATGGTTCCCCCTTCGTCAGGCGCGTTTCGAGGACGGCCACGCGCGCCTGCAGCGCCTTGATGTCGTCGCCGTGAGCATCCGTCGCCTGCGCCTGTTCGACGTGCGCCAGCCGCTCCTCCAGCGCCTGGCGGGCGGCGTCGAAGTCCCCTTGGGCGACCGGCTTGGGCTGGCGCTTCGCGGCTTCGGCTTGATGTTCGAGATCGCTGACGCGAGTGGCGAGCGCCTGCACCTGGGCATCCTGTGCGCTGCTGCGGCTCTGTTCGATCAGGCGAGAGAGCCCCACGCTGTCGACAATCGCGATGGCGCTCACGAGCACCAACCAGACACCGGCCGCGATCTTCAGCCAGCGTGGGCGGCCTGCGCCGTCGGGAGACATTTGCGGGAGATTCATGGCTGAACCTCCCGGCCATCGGCACCTTGGTCCTCGTCCGAGGGCAGTGCGGCGGCGGTGGCCGATGGATTCGCGGAAGCTGGGATGGGTGTCGCATGACGCCTGAAGCACACCTGGCGAGCACCGTCATCGACCGAGACATCCCATGCTGGGCCAGCGAGTGTCAGCAGCGCATCGCGCAGCATCAACGGCCCAAGGTGCAGATGCGCAGCAGGCAGCGGCAACGCATACAGCGCCGTGGCATCCGCGGTATCGCACAGCCGATATCCCGAACGCCGCAGGACGTGGCGCAGGGCGTCGCCCACGTTGGTGTCGAGGCTTGGCGGGATCACGACTTCGACCACCTGCCGCATCAGGTCGCGCTGCGCCGGTTCTGGGACCAGTTCGACCAGCGTGTAGCGTCCGTAACGGACGACGGGCGTGAGGTCGGTGGAGGCGGCTGGCTCAGGGGTAATCGTCGCGGGGACCGGAAGAGCGGCGCGCAGCGCGGGCGCGTCGTCTGCGGGGGCAGAAATGGGACGTGCCGCAGACGTGGCGCAACCTGATAGCAGGATGGACTCGGCCATCACCGCCGACAGGACGGCCAGGCCGAGGAGACGGGAGGACTGTCGCATGGGTCGGTTCCTCGAAGATGGAGCCATCACCATCGCCGCGTCCGCACATTTGGGCAGCAAACAAAGGGAACTGATCGCCGACCACAAAAGGAACGGCCCCCGAAGGGGCCGCCAAGATCAACAATGCTCAATGCACCAGCTGCCGCGCCAGCGCTACCTCCACCGAGTCGCCATCCTGGTTCAGGACATCGAGCCCGGATTCGGGCACGTCGCCGGAGGTGCTCTGCGACACCATGATCTTCTTGGCCATCAACCCCAGGCAGGTCATCTGCGAGGAGTTGGCGTAGCCGAGATAGATCACGCGCACCGGCTGCTTCTGGCCGATGCGCCATGAGCGCCGGGCGGCCTGCTGCAGCGAATACACGTTGTAGCCCGACTGGAGGAACACGATGGTCGGGAACTCCAGCAGGTCCAGGCCGGTTTTCACCAGCTCGGGATTGGTGATGAGCACGTCGATGCCGCGGTCCAGCTGCTCGGCGATCCAGTCCTCGCGGCGGGAGGCATCCACGCTTGCGCGCAGCACCGCCACCTTGAAGCCCTCCTGCTCCAGCAGCACCTTCAGGCGCGACGTGGTGTCGCGCGTGCCGGTGTAGACCGAATAGACCAGGGTCTTGCGACCTTCCGCCTTCTCCTTCCTGCAGATCCCGATCAGCTCGCGCTCCTTGGGCATCACCTCCAGCTCGTTGAACTGAGCGGGGACGAACGCCAAGGTGTTGCGCGTGCGCGGATGCACCACCGTCTCCGACCGGAAGCAGCAATCCGGCCAGGCCAGCAGCACGTTGAGGACCACGC